>Ga0207671_10000116_pt1 | contig 122775 bp, 110 predicted proteins | sample KBSC24metaG_FD_184352 | JGI IMG/M metagenome (GOLD analysis project Ga0207671, IMG submission 184352) | Corn rhizosphere microbial communities from Kellogg Biological Station, Michigan, USA - KBS C2-4 metaG (SPAdes) (version 2) | ecosystem: Host-associated > Plants > Roots > Rhizosphere >...
CGAACAGCCACGCAGACCGCCGACCACCCTGAGGAACCCGCGCAATGACCGCCACCCCCAAGCACACCCGCCTGCTGATCCTCGGCTCCGGCCCGGCCGGCTACACCGCTGCGGTGTACGCCGCGCGCGCCAACCTCAAGCCGACCATGATCACCGGCCTGCAGCAGGGCGGCCAGCTGATGACCACCACCGACGTGGACAACTGGCCGGGCGACGTGGAAGGCCTGCAGGGTCCGGCGCTGATGCAGCGCATGGCCGAGCACGCCGAGCGCTTCCACACCGAAATGATCTTCGACCACATCCACACGGTGGACCTGAAGCAGCGCCCGTTCCGCCTCAAGGGCGACTCCGGCGAATACACCGCCGACGCGCTGATCGTGTCCACCGGCGCCACCGCGAAGTACCTCGGCATCGCCAGCGAGGAGAAGTTCAAGGGCAAGGGCGTCTCCGCCTGCGCCACCTGCGACGGCTTCTTCTTCCGCGAGCAGGTGGTGGTGGTGATCGGCGGCGGCAACACCGCGGTGGAGGAAGCGCTGTACCTGTCCAACATCGCCAGCAAGGTCTACCTGGTCCATCGCCGCGACAAGCTGCGCGCCGAGAAGATCATGCAGGACAAGCTGTTCGAGAAGGCCGCCGCCGGCAAGATCGAGCTGGTCTGGAACCACGCCGTGGACGAGGTGCTGGGCGACGACTCCGGCGTCACCGGCGTGCGCGTGAAGGACGTCAACTCCGACGCCACCCGCGACATAGCCGCCACCGGCTTCTTCGTGGCGATCGGCCACACGCCGAACACCGGCATCTTCGAAGGCCAACTGGAGATGCACGACGGCTACATCCGGATCCACAGCGGCCAGAGCGGCATGGCCACGGCGACCTCGGTGCCCGGCGTGTTCGCCGCCGGCGACGTGGCCGACCACGTCTACCGCCAGGCGATCACCTCGGCCGGCTTCGGTTGCATGGCAGCGCTGGACGCCGAGCGCTGGCTGGACCAGCAGAAGCCGGTGGGCTGATGCAGGACGCCCTGCCGCTCCGGTACGCCGGAGCGGCGCCATGGATAGCTGGCATCATCGTGCCGTGATCGAAGCGCGCTTCCACGAGAACATCGCCGACATCCCGGCCGCCGACTGGGACGCGCTGCGCCCCGACGGCAACCCTTTCGTGTCGCACGCCTTCCTGCACGCGCTGGAAGACTCGGGTTGCATCCGCCCCGCCTGGGGCTGGCAGGCGCACCACCTCGGGCTGTACGAACACGGCCGGCTGCGCGCCGCCGCGCCGCTGTACCTCAAGGGCAACTCGCATGGCGAGTTCGTGTTCGACTGGAGCTGGGCCGCGGCCTGGGAGCGTGCGGGCGGCGACTACTACCCCAAGCTGCTGTGCGGCGTGCCCTACTCGCCGGTCCCCGGACCGCGCCTGCTCACCCGCGGCGACGCCGCACTGCAGCGCGCGCTGATCGCGGCGATGCGCCGCGAGGCGGAGCGCCTGCAGCTGTCCTCGGTGCATGCGAACTTCCTGCACGACGACGAAGCCGCCGCCTTCGGCGCGGACTGGCTGGCCCGCGGCGACGTGCAGTTCCACTGGCACAACCGGGGCTGGCGCGACTTCGACGATTTCCTCGCCGCGCTCAACCACAAGAAGCGCGCGAACATCCGCCACGAACGCGCCCGCGTCGCCGCCGGCGGACTGCGTGTGGAATGGCGCGGCGGCGACATGCTGGACGCGGCCGAATGGGACGCGGTGCATGCGCTCTACCTCGCCACCTTCGACGCCAAGGGCAACCACGCCGCGTTGACGCCTGCGTTCTTCCACCGGCTCGGCACGCTGGGCGGCCTGGCGCAGCTGGCACTGGCGCACGATGCGGACGGCATCGCGGCGATGGCGCTGTTCCTCGAAGGCGATGGCGCGCTGTACGGCCGCTACTGGGGCAGCCGCATCGAAACACCTGGCCTGCATTTCGAGCTGTGCTACTACCGCGGCATCGAGCACGCGATCGCACGCGGCCTGCAGCGCTTCGAACCCGGCGCGCAGGGCGAGCACAAGCTGGCGCGCGGCTTCCTGCCCGTGCGCACGCAGTCGCGGCACCTACTGCTGCACGAAGGCTTCCGAACCGCCGTGCGCGAGGCGCTGCGGCACGAAGCCGAATCGATGGACGATTACGCGCAGGAGCTGGCTGCGCGCAGCCCGTATGCGCAAGGCGGTGCGCGATGATCCGCCTGCACGAACTCGACCCCGCCGCCCCCGAACGCTTTCCCGATCCGCGCACGGCCTTGCACGAGCCGAACGGCCTGCTGGCGTTCGGCGGCGACCTCACGCCCGCGCGGCTGCTGGCCGCCTATGGCCAAGGCATCTTCCCGTGGTACGGCGAGGAGGAACCGATCCTGTGGTGGTCGCCCGACCCGCGCTGCGTGTTCCGCACCGGGGCGCTGCACATCAACCGCAGCCTGCGTCGGCAGCTGCGCGGCAAGCCATGGCAGGTGAGCGTGGATCGCGCATTCGAGGCGGTGATCCATGCCTGCGCCGCGCCGCGCGACGGCCATGCGGGCACCTGGATTCTGCCCGAGATGATCGATGCCTACGTCGCGCTGCACCGGCTCGGCCACGCGCACAGTGTCGAGGTGTGGGACGGCACGCGGCTGGTCGGCGGTGTCTACGGCCTGGCCGTCGGCCAGCTGTTCTGCGGCGAGTCGATGTTCAGCGCCGAGAGCGGCGGCTCCAAGCTTGCGCTGGTGGCGCTGGCCGGACTGCTGCAGCAGTGGGGCTGGCCGCTGATCGACGCGCAGGTGGCGAATGCGCACACCCTGGGCCTGGGCGCCGAAGAGATCCCGCGCGAACGCTATCTGCATGAGGCCACGCGCCTTGCCGCCCTGCCTGGCCGCGTGGGTAGCTGGGCCGATGCCGCAGCGCTGCTGCCCCAGCCGGGCGCGACTCAGGCGACCTGCTGAGCCGGCGCCGCCTGCTTCAACGTCGCGTAATGGGCGAGGAACAGCTCGACCAGACGCGGGTCGAGCTGGCTGCCGGCGACCTCGCGCAGGTAGTCGAGCACCTGCGCCTCCGGCCAGGCCGGCTTGTACGCGCGCTCGGTGATCAGCGCATCCCACACGTCGATCACGCTGAAGATGCGCGCGGCCAGCGGAATCGCCTCGCCGCGCAGGCCCTGCGGGTAACCGCCGCCGTCCCAGCGCTCGTGATGGCCATACGGCACCGCGCTGGAACCGCGCAGGAAATCCACCTGCTGCAGCAGCTCGTGGCCGATCCGCGGGTGCTGGCGCATCAACGCGATCTCGCCCTCGTCCAGCGGGCCGGGCTTTGTGAGGATGGTATCGGGCAGCGCCAGCTTGCCGATGTCGTGCAGCAACGCGCCCAGCCGCAACTCGTCCAGCGCACGGCCGCGCACGCCGTCCAGCCGCGCCAGCTCGGTAGCCATGCGCGCCACGCGCTCGGAGTGATGACCGGTCTCCTGGTGGCGCACGTCCATCGCCGTCACCAGCACGCGCAAGGCCTGTTCGCGCCCCTGGCGCAGCCGACGGTTGCCCAGCTGCAGTCGTCGCACGTCCTTCCGGATCATCCAGTACAGCATCGCGCCGGTGACCAGCACGAAGACCCAGCCCTTCAGCGTCTGCAACTCCATGCGCAGGCCCACGTCCGGCACCAGCGCGTCCAGCGCGCGGTCGGAGCACCAGATCCAGATCGCCGCGAACAACACGTAAACACCCGCGATGCGCAGTGGCGGACTCATCCGCATGGCTGCGATTCCCCCTGTTGGAAGTGCGTATTCGGCCACGCCCCGGCGCGACCGTCGAGGCGCGCCCACCGATCCTGCGATGAACGTCTCAACCGCCGCCCCCCCAGCTTGCCGGATTTGCTCACCATATGCCCAGGTACAGGCGCGCCGGTTCAGGCCTTGCGCACGAACTCCGACTTCAGCTTCATCGGGCCGATGCCGTCGACCCTGCAGTCGATGTCATGGTCGCCTTCCACAAGGCGGATGTTCTTGACCTTGGTGCCGACCTTGACCACGAGGGACGAGCCCTTGACCTTGAGATCCTTGATCACCGTGACGCTGTCGCCGTCGGTCAGCCGGTTGCCGTTGGCGTCCTTCACCACCAGCTCGTCGCCTTCGGCGGCGGCGGCCGCTTCCCTCGACCATTCGTGCGCGCATTCGGGGCAGACCAGCAGGCCGCCGTCCTCGTAGGTGTAGGCGGAGTTGCACATCGGGCAGTGGGGCAGATCGCTCATGCTCGGTTCCAGCGTGTCGTTGTCGGAATCTTGAAGTGCGGCGCGCCGCGCTCAGCCCGCGCGGCTGGCGTACTTGCGCGCCACGTAGTCGTCGAGGATGCCCACGAACTCGCTGGCGATGTTGTCGCCGCGCAAGGTCATCGCCTTCTCGCCGTCGATGAACACCGGCGCCGCTGGCGCCTCGCCGTTGCCCGGCAGGGAAATGCCGATGTTTGCGTGCTTGGATTCGCCCGGCCCGTTGACGATGCAACCCATCACCGCCAGCGTGAGGTTCTCCACGCCGTCGTATTTCACCCGCCACAGCGGCATCTGCTCGCGCACGTGCTCCTGCACGGTCTTCGCCAGTTCCTGGAAGAACTCGCTGGTGGTGCGGCCGCAGCCCGGGCAGGCGGTGACCAGCGGCGCGAACGAGCGCAGCCCCATGGTCTGCAGCAGCTCCTGCGCCACGATCACCTCGCCGGTGCGCGAGGCGCCCGGCTCCGGCGTGAGCGAGATGCGGATGGTGTCGCCGATGCCTTCCTGCAACAACACGGCGAGAGCTGCGCTCGAAGCGGTGATGCCCTTGGAACCCATGCCGGCCTCGGTGAGGCCGAGATGCAGCGCGTAGTCGCAGCGCGCGGCGAGGTCGCGGTACACCGCGATCAGCTCCTGCACGCCCGAGACCTTGCACGACAGGATGATGCGCTCGCGCGGCAGGCCGATCTTCTCCGCCAGCACCGCCGAATCCAGCGCCGAGCGGATCAGCGCCTCGCGCGCCACGTGCGAGGCGTCCCACGGCTCGGCGCGGGTGTGGTTCTCGTCCATCAAGGTGGCGACCATCGCCTGGTCCAGCGAACCCCAGTTCGCGCCGATGCGCACCGGCTTGCCGTACTGGATCGCCTTCTCGATGATCGCGCCGAACTGCGCGTCCTTCTTCTTGCCGAAGCCCACGTTGCCGGGGTTGATGCGGTACTTCGCCAGCACCTCGGCGCAGGCGGGTTCGGCTTCCAGCAGCTGGTGGCCGTTGTAGTGGAAGTCGCCGATGATCGGCACCTCCACACCCATCATCGCCAACCGCTCGGCGATGCGCGGCACCGCGGCGGCAGCGGCCGGCGTGTTCACCGTGATGCGCACCAGTTCGGAACCGGCGCGCGCCAGCTCGGCGATCTGCTTCGCGGTGCTGGCCGGATCCTCGGTGTCGGTGTTCGTCATCGACTGCACCACGATGGGTGCGCCGCCGCCCACCAGCACCTTGCCGATCTGCACGCCAACGCTGGGACGACGCGCCATCGGCTCGGCCGCACGCGGTTTCGGGGTAGAGGATTCGTTCATGCAGGCAACCGGGGAAGATTCCGCCGCTCGACGTCGCGGCGCAGGCGCCAAGCATAGCGGAACGCCCATGACCGCACGGCGAAACCGGGTCGCGCGGCATGGCACACTCCCGCCATGCCCGCGACTTCGCCATTGTCGTCTCCCGCCACCCGTCTGCTGGCCGAACAGGCGCTGAGCCGCAGCGCTGGCGCACCGCTGCTAAGTGGCAACGCAGTGGAGTTGCTGATCGACGGCGAGGCACATTTCGCCACGTGGCTGGCCGCGATTCGCGGCGCGCAACGCTGCGTGCTGCTGGAGAACTACATCATCCGCGACGACCAGGTCGGCCGCGCGTTCCGCGATGCGCTGGCCGAGCGCGCGCGCTCCGGCGTGTTCGTGGCCGTGGTGGCCGACTGGATGGGCTGCCTTGGCGCCTCGGGCCGTGCGTTCTGGCAACCGCTGCGCGCGGCCGGCGGGCAGGTGCGCGTCTTCAATCCGCCGCATCTGGGCCGGCCGTTCGGCTGGATCAGCCGCGACCACCGCAAGCTGCTGGTGGTGGACGGCATGCAAGGCTTTCTCTCCGGCGTGTGCATCAGCGCGAAATGGCTGGGCGACACGCGACGCGGCGTACCGCCGTGGCGCGACACCGGCGTGGCGCTGCGTGGCCCGGTGGTGGCGGAGATGCAGGCGGCGTTCGCGCAGAGCTGGGCCGAGACCGGTGCCGAACTGCCGCCCTTCGCGGCGACCGGCGACAGCGCGGCCGGCAACGTGGCGCTGCGCCTGATCGCGACGCAACCCGCCAGTGCCGGCATCTACCGGCTCGACCAGATGATCGCCGCGCTGGCGCGCAAGACGCTTTGGCTCACCGACGCCTACTTCGTGGGCACCGCGCCCTACGTGCAGGCACTGACGGCCGCCGCGCGCGACGGCGTGGACGTGCGCCTGCTGGTGCCGGGCACCAGCGACATTCCCATGGTGGCCAGCTTGTCGCGCTCGGGCTATCGGCCGCTGCTCCAGGCCGGCATCCGCGTGTTCGAGTGGAACGGCTCGATGCTGCACGCCAAGACTGCCGTGGCCGACGGTCAGTGGGCGCGGGTGGGTTCGTCCAACCTCAACCTCGCCAGTTGGCTGAGCAACTGCGAGATCGACGTGGCGATCGAGGACGCCGGCTTCGCCGCGCAACTCGCCGCGCAGTACGAACAAGACCTGTACCACGCCACCGAGATCGTGCTGAGCCCGCGCCGGCATCGCCGCGACAAACTGCGCGGCGCCAGCGAACGACCGCCGCGCGCCCATCACGACGGCGGCAGCACCAGCCGCGCCGCCACCGGCGCGGTCCGGCTCGCCAACCGCATGGGCGCGGCACTGATCGACCAGCGCGTGCTGGGCCGCGCCGACGCCGGCCCGCTGGCGTTGGGCGCGCTGACCCTGCTGCTGCTCGCCGTCGTGGCGTGGCGGTGGCCGGCCGTACTGGCCTGGCCGCTGGGCGTGATCTGCGCGTGGCTGGCGCTGAACCTCGCCATCCGCGCCTGGCGCGAACGGCGCCGCAAGCCGGGTTCGACCGACTGACCGCTCACAAGACATCCCGATCAGCGTCGAAACTCAATCCATCGTTTCCCGTTCACCCTGAGCGTAGGCGCGTAGCGCCGAAGTCGAAGGGTATCCACGGGCGGTGCTTCAACTTCCTCGCTCCTCAAAGCCAGCGCCATCCATGGTGCTTCCAGCGTGCACTTGCTTATCGCAAGCTGCGCTCGGCACGAACGGATATTGGTCGCTGAGACTCGGTGCGAATCGGGTAAGACATTACCTGCACAACCATTGCCAAACCACTGTTATGCAAGCCTCTGCGGCCAGTGCCAGACGTGCTAGGCTCGCGTTCCCATGCACGCGCCCGACGACCACGCCGCCCCACCCCGCCACATCCTCACCCCCAGCACGCTGAACCGGCTGGTGCGCGGGCTGCTGGAAGATGCGCTGCCGCTGGTGTGGATCGAAGGCGAGTTGTCGAACGTCGCGCGCCCCGCCTCGGGGCATCTGTATTTCACGCTGAAGGACAGCGGCGCCCAGGTGCGCTGTGCAATGTTCCGCCCGAAGAACGCGGCGCTGCGCTTCAAGCCCGTCGACGGCATGCAGGTACTGCTGCGCGCACGGGTGGGACTGTACGAACCGCGCGGCGAATTCCAGCTGGTGGCCGAATCCATGGAACCGGCCGGCGAAGGTGCGCTGCAGCGCGCCTTCGAGCAGCTGAAGGCCAAGCTCGACGCCGAAGGCCTGTTCGACCCCGCACGCAAGCGCCCCCTGCCCCGGTATGCGCGACGCATCGGCGTGATCACCTCGGCCACCGGCGCCGCGATCCGCGACGTGCTGAGCGTGCTGTCGCGCCGCTGGCCGCTGGCCGAAGTCGAAGTGCTGCCGGTGCCGGTGCAAGGTCGCGAGGCGCCACCCGCCATCGTGGCCATGCTCGACAAGGCCTCGCGCGCCGCGCGCCACGACGTGTTGCTCGTCACCCGCGGCGGCGGCTCACTGGAAGACCTGTGGGCCTTCAACGACGAGGCCGTGGCGCGCGCCATCCACGCCTGCGTGATCCCGGTGGTGAGCGCGGTAGGCCACGAGGTGGACTTCAGCATCGCCGACTTCGTGGCCGACCTGCGCGCGCCCACGCCCTCGGCTGCCGCCGAACTGCTGGTGCCCGATGCGCAGACCACGCTGCGCCACCTGCGCCAGCTGCAGCAACGCCTCGCCACGCTGGAGCAACGCCGGCTGCAGGCGCTGGGCCAGCGCGTCGATCACCAACTCGCACGCCTGCAGGCACAACGACCGCAGGCGCGGCTGGCGCGCGACCGCGAACGCCTCGCCCACCTGCAACACCGCCTGCTCACCGTGCTGCGCGAACGGCGGCAAGGTGAACGCACAAGGCTGGATCGCCTGCACGCGCGCTTGCTGGCGCGTCACCCACAGCAGCGCCTGGCGCTGCTCAAGCAAAGCCTCGCCACCCAATCGCAACGCCTGCGCCAAGCCATCGCCCGCACGCTGGAACGCGAACGACAAGCGTTGCAACAAGCCGCCCGCACCCTGCATGCGGTGAGCCCGCTGGCCACGCTGGAACGTGGCTACGCGATCCTGTTCGATAACGAGGGCAAGGTGCTGCGTTCGGTGCAAGGCGTCGAGCCTGGCAGCGAACTGCGGGCGCGGCTGGCGGACGGGGAGTTGGCGTTGCGGGTGGATCGCAGCCGCTGACCGCCTGGATTTGACATACCATATTTGTACTGTACACACTATGGCATGTGGAAAATCCTCGAGCACCGGCAAGCGGACAAGGAGCTTTCCTCGGGACGCGTCCCCGTCGAGATCCTGAAACGCTACGAGAGAAGTGGAAAGACATCGCCACGATTTCCGGCCCGGACGGCCTGCGCGCGATCCGTGGCTTTCACGACGAGGCCCTCGCCGGCGAGTGGAAAGGCTGCCGATCCTCGCGACTGAACGAACAATGGCGCGTGATCTACTCGGTCGAGGCCGGCGTGATGACCGTCCTGGTCATCCGCGTCACCCCGCACGATTACCGGAGGCGCTGACATGAGCAAACCCACCCCCGCCAGGAAACGCATCGAGGTTTCGCCCGGTGAGTCCGTTCGCATCGTCCGCGAGCTGCAGGGACTCAGCCAAGGCGAGCTGTCGGCGTTGTGCGGCATCCCGCAATCCACGATCTCCGGCATCGAGACCGGCCGCATCAACCTCGGTGTCGAGCGTGCCAAGACACTGGCCACCGCCCTGCACTGCCACCCCGCCGTGCTGGTGTTTCCCGGCTGGCAACTCGATAGCGCAGCGTGACGAGCCGCGATCTCACTGCCAATGCCTGATCGGGCAACCGGCCGACAACGGCAAGCGCGAACTGGTGATCGGCAAGGGCCCACATGGCTACGTGGCCCTGTACCGCTACGTGGACAGCCTCGACATCGTGTTCGTGCTGGCCGTGCGCGCGCAGCGCGAAGCTGGGTTCGTGCGTTAGCGCTTGACTGCATCGGCTCGGTGGGTTGCCTTTGCACATGGACGACGCATGACGCCCACTCACGCGCGCTGAACGCAGCATCGCTCATCCTGCCGCCTCCCCATGGAGGCCGTGCATGAAAGCTGCATCGTTGTTCGTGAAGGCGCTGGAGGCCGAAGGCGTGCGCTGCATCTTCGGCGTGCCGGGCGAGGAGAATCTCGATCTGGTGGAGGCGCTGCGCGAGTCCTCGATCAAGCTGATCGTCACCCGCCACGAGCAGGCCGCCGGCTTCATGGCGGCCACCTGGGGGCGGCTCACCGGCGAGGCCGGCGTGGCCTTGTCCACGCTGGGGCCGGGTGCGACGAACCTGGTCACCGCGGCGGCCTATGCGCAGCTCGGCGCGATGCCGATGCTGATGATCACCGGGCAGAAACCCATCCGGCTGCACAAGCAGGGCCTGTTCCAGCTGGTGGACGTGGTGGACATGATGCAGCCGCTGACCAAGTACACGCGCCAGTTGGTATCCGCCGCGACGATTCCGGCGCGGATACGCGAGGCGTTCCGCCGCGCCGAGGAGGAGCGCCCCGGCGCGGCGCACCTGGAACTGCCCGAGGACGTCGCGCGCGACGAGGTGGACGACGCGATCCTGCTGCCCACCGGGTACGCACGCCGCCCCTCGCCCGACGACGCCGCGCTGGTGCAGGCCGGCGAGGCGATCAGCCAGGCGAAGCATCCGATCCTGATGATAGGCGCGGCGGCGAACCGCCAGCGCACCGCGGTGGCGCTGCGCGCCTTCATCGACAAGCTGGGCATCCCGTTCTTCACCACGCAGATGGGCAAGGGCGTGGTGGACGAGGACCACCCGCTGTGGCTGGGCAACGCCGCGCTGTCCGACGGCGACTTCGTGCACCGCGCGATCGATGCCGCCGACGTGATCGTCAACGCGGGCCACGACGTGGTGGAGAAGCCACCGTTCTTCATGCACAAGGGACGGCGCACGGTGATCCACATCAACTTCGCCACAGCCGAGGTCGACGCGGTGTACTTCCCGCAGATCGAGGTGGTGGGCGACATCGCACACACCATCGAGCGGCTCACCGATGCGCTGCAGAAACAGCCGCACTGGGATTTCGGCTACTTCGACAAGGTGCGCAAGGCATTCCATGCGCAGCTGCAGGAACACGCCGACGACCCGCGCTTTCCGATGCATCCGGTGCGCATCGTCGCCGACACGCGTGCCTGCATGCCCGACGACGGCGTGCTGTGCCTGGACAACGGCATGTACAAGCTGTGGTACGCGCGCTACTACCGCGCCCGCCAGCCGAACACGATCCTGCTGGACAACGCGCTGGCGACCATGGGCGCAGGCCTGCCCTCGGCGATGGCGGCGAAGCTGGTGCATCCGCACCGCAAGGTGCTGGCGATCTGCGGCGACGGCGGCTTCATGATGAATGCGCAGGAGCTGGAGACCGCGGTGCGGCTGAAGCTCGACCTGGTGATCCTGCTGCTGCGGGACGACGCCTACGGCATGATCCGCTGGAAGCAGGCGGACATGGGCTTTGCCGATTACGGCATGCAGTTCGGCAACCCCGACTTCGTGATGTTCGCCGAGGCGCATGGCGCGCACGGCCACCGTCCGGACAGCGCCGAAGCCTTCCTGCCCACGCTGCGCGCGGCCTTCGAGGCCGGCGGCGTGCACCTGATCGACCTGACCATCGACTATTCCGACAACCACCGCATTCTCGACGAACAAATCCGCCAGCTGAGCGCGGCGGTCTGATCCGGAGAAACCCATGCTGGCCAAGACCTACCCCTACTACCTCGCCAACCAGCCGCAGACGTCGAAGACGATGATGGACGTGCTGGACAAGTACAGCGGCAAACCTGCCACCCGCGTGGCCGTGCCCGACGCCAGGACTACCGAAAAGGCGATCGCCGCCGCGGTGAAGGCGGCGAAGCCGATGCGCGAATTCAAGCCGTGGGCGCGGCAGGCGGTGCTGCAGCACTGCGCGGACCGTTTCAGCGCGCGGCGCGACGAGCTGGCCGAGGCGCTGTGCATCGAGGCGGGCAAGCCGATCAAGGATGCAGCGGGCGAAGTGACGCGGCTGATCGAGACGTTTCGCATCGCCGCGGAGGAATCCGTGCGCATCAACGGCGAGACGATCAACCTGGAACTCGCCGCGCGGCTGGATGGCTACCACGGTTACACCAAGCGCGTCCCGATCGGGCCGGTGTCCTTCATCACGCCGTTCAACTTCCCGTTGAACCTGGTGGCGCACAAGGTGGCGCCGGCGATCGCGGCGGGCTGCCCGTTCGTGCTGAAGCCGTCGGAGAAGACCCCGATCGGCGCGCTGATCATCGGCGCGGTGCTGGCCGAGACCGACCTGCCGAAGGGCGCGTTCTCCATCCTGCCACTGGACGGCGCGCACGCCGCGCCGCTGGTGGAAGACCCACGCTTCAAGCTGCTCTCCTTCACCGGTGGCCAGATCGGCTGGGACCTCAAGGCCCGCGCGGGGCACAAGAAGGTGACGCTGGAGCTGGGCGGCAACGCGGCCTGCATCGTCGATGCCGACCAAGGGCCGAAGCTGGACAAGGTCGTCGAGCGGCTGATCTTCGGCGCGTTCTACCAGTCCGGCCAGAGTTGCATCGGCGTGCAGCGCATCTATGCCCACACCGACGTCTACGACGCATTGAAGCGCAAGCTTGTCGCGGCCACGAAGAAGCTCAAGGCCGGCGATCCCAAGGACAAGAGCGTGTTCCTCGGCCCGATGATCGACGAGGCCGCCGCCGAACGCCTGCATGGCTGGATTCTCGAAGCGAAGAAGGCCGGCGGCAAGATCCTTTGCGGCGGCAAACGCCACGGCAACATGCTGGACGCCACGCTGATGGAACACGTGCCAGCGGACGCCAAGGCGAACCGCATGGAGGCCTTCGGCCCGTTCGCCCTGCTCGCCCCGTTCAAGAAGTTCAGCGAAGCCGTCGCAATGGTCAACGACTCCGACTACGGACTGCAGGCGGGCATCTTCACCGACAGCCTGGAGCACGCCATGCACGCCTGGGACGAGCTGGAGCAAGGCGGCGTGGTGGTGAACGACATCCCCAGCTTCCGCGTGGACAACATGCCCTACGGTGGCGTGAAGCTCTCCGGCCTCGGCCGCGAGGGCGTGCGCTACGCGATCGAGGACATGAGCGAGCTGCGGCTGATGGTGATGCGGCGCTAGCTTCGCGCCGCGACCGCTCCGCTGCGCCGACGATCAGTCGGCGGGAGGCGTGGACGCTTCCGGCGCGGCTTCGGCGCGATGGCGCCACGCATACCAGCGGTACAAGGCCATGCCGGCGTACTCGTGCAGCGCGTGGTCGGTGAGGCTGAGGTTGCCGGCCAGTGGCAACAAGGACCACGCATTGCGCACATAGTCCGCCCGCACCGGCGTGACCGCGATGCCGAAGTGGCGAAACGCGAACTCCGCGCGCCGCAGGTGCAGCGCCGAACTGACCAGCCACACCCGCTGCGCGCCGATGCGCGCCAGTGGCGCGCGCGCAAACTCGGCGTTCTGCCAGGTGGTGCGGCTGCGCGATTCGAGCACCATGTCGGCCGCCGGCAGACCGAGCCGCGCCAGCGCCTTGCCGTAAACCTGCGCCAGCGGCTCGCCCACGGCGTAGGCGTCCCCGCCGCTGACCAGCACCGTGCATCGCCTGCCGGCGGCACGGCAGGCGTTGTACAAGGACATCGTCTCGGCCACCCGCACGTAGCCGGCCAGGCCCGGCTCCGGCACGCCGGCGGGCGGATTGTTGGCGTTGGCGGTGAGCAGCACGATCGCGTTGCCCGGCGCCCAGTCCAGTGCCGGGCGATGCGCATACGGCGCCTGCCAGCTGCGCAGCAGCAGATTCGGCACCGGGCCGCAGCCGATCGCGAACACGGCCGCCACCGCCAGCGCCACGCCGGCCAGCCGCAGCCGGCGCCAGCCCAGGTGCCCGGCCAGCCCAGCGCAGGCCAGCAGGACGATCAGCGCAAGCAGGATCATGGATGCTCCAGCGACGGGCGACGCCGCCATTATGCCGATGGATCGCCATGCTACGGCGCGCCCGGCTCCGTCTCCTGCGCGTTCCAGCCCAGCGCGTTGTAGACGTGGTAGCGCAGCACGCCCACGTATTCGTGCAGCGCCAGGTCGGTCACCGCGAAATTCCACGACTGCGGCCACCAGTCCATGCGCTCTTTCAGCCAGTCGCTGCGCACCGGCGTGGTCGCGATGCCGAAGTGCGCGAAATACAGGCTGGCGCGGCGCAGGTGCGTGGCCGAGGACACCAGCAGCACGCGCTGCGCGCCGTAGTCGTGCAACAGCGGCGCGCTGAACTGGGCGTTCTGCCAAGTGTTCATGCTGCGCGGTTCCAGCAACAGGTCGCCGGCCGATACGCCCATGCGTTCCAGCGCGGCGGCGTATACCGCGGCTTCCGACTCGCCGATGTGCCGGGCATCGCCGCCGCTCACCTCCAGCTTGCAATCGTTGCCGCTGGCCTTGCACTCACGGTACAGCGCCAGCGCCTCGTTGATGCGGCTGTGCGCGGGTTCGCCCGGCTCCGCCGTGCCATCCGCAGCGCGCTGTGCGCCGGCACCCAACAGCACGATGGCGTTGCGCGGCGCCCAGGCGATCGCAGGGCGCTGTGCATACGGCCCCTGCAGGCTGCCCAGCAGCCACGCCGGCAACAGGCCGCAACCCGTTGCCAGAAACAGCAGCACGGCCAGCCCCAGCGCCACGCCGCCCGTGCGCCGCCACTTCAACGCGCGCAAGGCCAGCCCCAGCAGCACCAGCACGATCAGCACATCCAGCGACATCAGCATTCGCTCCAGCACGGCGCAAAGTCCGCAGCGTAAAGCAAACGCATGACGCGATGCCGTGCTTCACCTACCCTGCGCGCATGAACGAACCGCTGCACACCCTCGTCGCCGCCTGTCGCCACGAGGAGTCCATCAAGAAAAGCCGCTTCCTGGCCCAAGCCGCACCGGTGGCCTCGCCGGAGCAGGCACTGGCCTTCGTGCGCGAAGTTTCCGCGGCGGACGCCACGCACAACTGCTGGGCGTACCGCATTGGGCAGGACTACCGCTTCAACGACGACGGCGAACCCGGCGGCACTGCGGGCCGACCGATCCTGCAGGCGATCGAGGGCCAGGGCTGCGACCGCGTGGCGGTGGTGGTGACGCGCTGGTACGGCGGCATCAAGCTCGGCGCCGGCGGCCTGGCCCGCGCCTACGGCGGCACCGCGGCGGAATGCCTGCGCATTGCCGAACGCGTGGCCATCGTGGCAATGGCGCGACTGGGCCTCATCTGCGATTTCGCGGAACTGCCCTTGCTCAAGGCGCGTTTGCGCGAACTGGGGGCCGAAATCACGCGCGAGCAGTTCGATGCCGATGGCGTGACGATGGCATTCGAGTTGCCCATGCAGCGCGTCGCCGAAGCCGAGGCGCGCATCGCCGACCTCAGCCGCGGCCGCATCGCGGTTCGTCGCATGGATTGAACGTCCTGCCGCAGCGCCGGCAAATCGCCACGATCCGGGCTTGAGGAACGCCGATGCGTTGCGCACACTGCGCGGCCACGCACGAGCGCCGCGCCGACATCCACAGGGAAACCCATGCCACGCCTGCCCGGCCTCGACCTGCTGCGCGCCATCGCCATCGTCTGGGTGATGCTGTTCCACTCGTGGATGATCGGCGGGCTCGGCATGCCGTGGTTCCAACCCGTCGCCGACTACGGCTGGATGGGTGTGGACCTGTTCTTCGTGCTCAGTGGTTACCTGATCGGTTTCCAGTTGCTGGCGCCGCTGAGCCGCGGCGAGCCGCTGCGCTTCGGCGCGTTCTACCTGCGCCGCGCCTTCCGCATCCTGCCGGCGTTCCTCGCCATGCTGGCGGTGTATGTGCTGTTCCCCGCCTGGCGCGAGGCGCCGGGCCTGCAGCCGGCGTGGCAGTTCCTCACGTTCACGCTGAACATCCTGATCGACTACCGGCACAACCAGGCGTTCTCGCATGCGTGGTCGCTGTGCGTGGAGGAACACTTCTACCTGCTGTTCCCGCTGCTGGCCTGGTGGCTGGCACGGCGTGCGTCGCGGGTGCTGGTCGTCGGCGCCGTCGCGCTCGTGGTGCTGGCCGGTCTGGGGCTGCGCGCCCACGCCGTGCTGCAAGGCAAGGACTGGCTGGAAAGCATCTACTACCCGACCTGGACACGGCTGGACGGCTTGTTGGCCGGCGTGCTGCTGGCGACGATCCAGGCGTACCGGCCGGGCTGGTGGGCCGCCGGGCAGCGGCGCGCGAATACCCTCGCCGTCGCTGGCCTGCTGGTGGTCGGCGCCGCAATCTGGTTGTTCCGCGACAAGGCCGAGGCCGCCGCCAGCGTGTTCGGCTTTCCGCTGCTCGCGCTAGGACTGGCCCTGCTGGTGGCTGCCGCGGCTGGCAGCACCGGCTGGATGGGCCGCTGGCGCATCCCCGGCGCAGGCTGGATCGCCGGTATCTCGTACAGCCTCTACCTGAGCCACAAGCTGGCCATGCACGCGGTGCACGATGCATTGTCGAACTGGTCTGCGGTGCATGGACTCATCGCCTTCGCCGTGTACGCGCTGGCGATCGCCGTCACCGGTGCGCTGCTGCACTACGCCATCGAGCGACCGTTCCTGCACCTGCGCACGCGACTGGCCCGCGGCACCTCGCGCCGGCTCGCCGAAACGCAGGCGGCGTCGGCCTGATTGAATCGCTCCGCATCAACCCCATCTGGAACGGATCGCGGCCCGCCGCCCATCCCGCACGCCAGTCCATGAGCGACTCCGCCACGCCCCGCCCCACCCGCCGCCTGGGCGCCTTGCGCCAGCTGTGGCCGTTCCTCAAGCCGCACTGGCGGCTGGCCGCGGGCTGGCTGCTGTTCCTGGGCATCTCGTCCACCGCCACCCTGGTGCTGCCGATGGCGGCACGGCAGATCATCGAGCACGGTTTCGAGCACACCGATCCCGCCGCGATCAACGCCACCTTCCTGGGCCTGTTCGCGGTGGCGTTGGTATTGGCCGTCGCTACGGCGGCACGCTATTTCTGTATCACCTTGCTGGGCGAACGCGCGCTGGCCTCGCTGCGCAGCCAGCTCTACGCGCACGTGATCCGACTCGACGTGGGCTTCTTCGAGAAGAGCCGCGTAGGCGAGCTGAACTCGCGCCTCGGCACCGACACCGAGGTGGTACAAGCGCTGATCGGCTCGGGTATCTCGGTGGCGCTGCGCAGCGTGGTGATGCTGCTGGGCGCCAGCGCGATGATGATCTGGACCAGCCCGCGCCTCGCCGGCCTCACCGCGCTGGTGATCCCCGCCGTGATGCTGCCAATACTCGTGTTCGGCCGCCGCGTGCAAAAGCTGTCGCGCGCCAGCCAGGACCGCCTCGCCGACGCCGCGGCGATCGCCAACGAGACGCTCAACGCCGCACCCGCGGTGAAGGCCTATGCGCGCGAGGACATCGAGAGCACGCGCTATGCCGGTGCGATCACCCGTGCGCTGGCCTCGGCGCGCTCGCGCATCGGCATGCGCGCCTGGCTCACCGCCGCGGTGATCGTGCTGTTCTTCGGCGCGATCACCCTGGTGCTGTGGGCCGGCGCGCGCGACGTGCTGGCCGGCACGCTGAGCGCAGGCGTGCTGGGCCAGTTCGTGCTGTACGCGATCTTCGCCGCGGGCTCGGTGGCAGGGCTTTCCGAGGTGTGGGGCGACGTGATGCGCGCGGCCGGCGCGATGGAACGCATCGGCGAACTGTTCGCCGAGCACGCCGACATCGCCAGTCCCGCGCAGCCGCAGGCGCTGCCGCGCCCGGTGAGCGGCGCGCTCTCCTTCGAGCACGTGCGCTTCCACTACCCCACCCGCCCCGACGCACCGGCGCTGCACGACTTCAACCTCGACATCCGGCCCGGCGAGACGGTGGCCCTGGTCGGCCCCTCCGGCGCGGGCAAGAGCACGGTGCTGGCGCTGCTGCTGCGCTTCTACGATCCGCAGTCCGGCCGCATCACCTTCGATGGTGTCGACCTGCGCGCACTGGCGCTGCCCGAGCTGCGCGGCGCGATCGCGCTGGTGCCGCAGGAGACCGCGATCTTCGCCGGCAGCGCCGCCGACAACATCCGCTTCGGCCGCCAGGACGCCGGCGACGACGAGGTGACCGAGGCCGCCCGCGCCGCCGAGGCGCACGACTTCATCCGCGCCCTGCCCGAAGGCTACACGGCGGAACTCGGCGAACGCGGCGTGCGCCTCTCGGGTGGCCAGCGCCAGCGCATCGCGATCGCCCGCGCGATCCTGCGCGACGCGCCGCTGCTGCTGCTCGACGAAGCCACCTCGGCACTCGACGCGCAATCCGAGGCCGCGATCCAGCAGGCGCTGGCCCGGTTGGAACAGGGCCGCACCACCCTGGTCATTGCCCACCGCCTCGCCACCGTGCAGCGCGCCGACCGCATCGTGGTGTTGGACGGCGGCCGCATCGTGGCGCAGGGCACGCACGAGAGCCTGCTGGCCGAGGGCGGGCTGTATGCGGAGCTGGCGCGGCTGCAGTTCGTGGCGTGACACACACCCACGCGAATACGGACCACAGCTCAAGCGCAGGTCGGGCGTAGGTCGGGCTTCAGCCCGACATCCGACAGAAGTCGGGATAAATCCAGACCTGCGTGCTTGGCGAGCAAACAGGCCACAGGCCTACGGCTTGCGCTCCGCATCCACCGCCTGCTTGATCGCCGCCACGAATGCGCGCCGCCGGGCCACCAGTTCCTTCGAGGTCGCGGCAGGCCACGAGGCCACCTGCGCAATCACCAGCTTGCGTGCGGGATCGACATACACCATCTGCCCGAAGATGCCGATGGCGGCGTAACTGCCGTCGGTGTCGGTCCACCACAGGAAACCGTAACCGCGATCCGGCGCGTCGGTGGCGGCGTGCTGCCGCGTGGCGCCGGCCAGCCAGGCCTTCGCGATCACCGGCTTGCCGGCTATGCGGCCGCCGTCCAGCATGAATTGTCCCAGCCGCGCGTAATCGCCCAGCGTGACCGAGAGGCCGCTGCCGCCGGTGTCGCTGCCATCGCACTCGTCCTTGATCCAATACGCGTCGGAGGCCATGCCGTACGGCTTCCAGACCGTCTCGGAGAGGTAGGCGGCCAGCGAGCGATGCGTGGCCCGCTGCACCAGGATGCCGAGCAGGTCGGTCTCCGCGGTGTTGTAGTTCCAGTGCGTGCCGGCCGGCCACTGCCGCGGCAATTTCTTCAGGTAGGACAGCACGTGCGCCTCGCCGTCGACGCAGGCGCCGAGGTACATCTGCGCCACGTCCGACTTCGCGTCATCGTAATCCTCGTTCCAGCGCACGCCGGAGGTCATCGTCAGCAGCTGCTCCACCGTGACGTCGGCATACGCGCTGCCGCGCAGTTCCGGAATGTAGCGGCCGAGCCGGTCATCCATGCTGCGGATATCGCCCTGTTGCAAGGCGATCCCCAGCAGGACGGAAGTCACCGACTTGGCCACCGAGAACGAGATCCAGCGCTGCGTCGGCCCGAAGCCCAGCGCGTAGCGTTCCAGCCGCACGCGGCCATCCTGCAGCACCATCACGCCGGCGACGTGATGCTGCTCCATATAGTCGGCCAGCCACGCCGCTCCATCGCGCCCATCCACTGCCAGCGGTTTGCCCGTGGGCAATGCATGCACCTGCGTGCCGCGCGCCGCGCGGTCGCTGGGAAAGCGCTCGTACATCCGCCGGAACTGCGCATCGCGCTCCGCCTGCGGCCAGAACAGCACGCCTTCGAGCTGCTGGCCGATGGTGGGTTTGGCCGCATCGGCTGCGGCTGAGGGCAGCGAAATACCCAGGCACAGGGCCAAGGCGAACAGGCAGGTACGGAGGTTTGCGGGCATGTCGGCGCGGGATGCAAGGCAGCGAAGCCATGATTCTAATGGTCGCCACCCGGCGCAGGTCGTCCATGCACGGGCTGCGCACGGCCAACTGATCGCCGAGCGCGCTCCGAAGGCATGGATCGATTACACCGGCGCGGGACGCGTGGTGTTCAACATCTTCAAGCGGGAACGCGTGCCGCACATCATGCCGGCGACGATCATATCCGGCGCCCGGAAGGCCCCGACGATCGCGGCGGGCACAACGTGCCGAAGCCGTCGTTGCAGAGCAGGCTGCAGGCGCTCCCGCATGCCCGGCGCCTGCACATGCCCGACACGCTGCCACTGGCGAAGACGTCTCGGCGCGCGCTGCCGGATTGTCGCGTGAGCCATACCACCACCGGCAACGCCACGTTCGGCGTGCGCGGGTGCATACGGCGACTTGGTCCTCGCGGTCGCGCTGGCGGCCTGCCGGACAGCGGCCGCGAGATCATCGTGGAGCCGTTGCGGTTCGCGCAGGGGTGGGTTGATCGGATGCCCCGCCGATCAGCTGCGATGGCTGCCCTTCGGATTCCTGGGATTCAAGGGTGCCTGGCCGGTGTGTGCGGGATCGCGCGCAAAGCGCTTCGTCGAATGGAACTGCGTTGCATGCTCGGCTACGGAATCGACTTTCTTGCTGGAATACACCGCGTGGATATCGGCGGCAGTCAGGATCTCGGGCGTTTTGCTCATTCGGGCGGCTCATGATGAGGGTATGTCCGACCACCATACTCCCTAACTGCCGATCGCATGGCGTAGCGTCATGTCATCGGTTCGCGCTGATCGCCGTGCCCATGCAACAGAACGCGCCGCCACGACCGGATACCTGACGGATGCAGCCCGCAATACCAAATCGCCCGCTCTCGAAATTCACTCGCAATCCATTGTTTCCATTGGTGCCCGGGGCGGGGATCGAACCCGCATGGCCGCAAGGCCGAGGGATTTTAAGTCCCTTGCGTATACCAGTTTCGCCACCCGGGCGGCGCGCGGAATGCCTGTGCGCAGGCGGCGCGGATCGTAGCATGCACGCGCAGCGCGACCGCCGCGAAACATGCGCACACAAAAAACCCGCCATTCGGCGGGCTTCTGGCTGGCGCAGTCGCCAGCGGGACTATGGAGGCCGAGGTCGGAATCGAACCGGCGTACGCGGATTTGCAGTCCGCTGCATGACCACTCTGCCACCCGGCCAGATGGCGCAGTCGCGACCCACGGGGATCATCGGCTGCCGATAAAACAAAACCCCGGCAACGCGAGGTTTTGCTGGAAAACTGGAGCGGGAAACGAGACTCGAACTCGCGACCCCGACCTTGGCAAGGTCGTGCTCTACCAACTGAGCTATTCCCGCTTGGTGAGCCGCGAATCATAGCAGAAGAACGGCGGATGTGAAGCCCTCGGGCCGTGCATCGCTGCACCGAATACCGCGCACGGCGGACGGCCCGGAAACGGCGAAGCCCCGGCGAACCGGGGCTTCGTGCGTGAATCTGGAGCGGGAAACGAGACTCGAACTCGCGACCCCGACCTTGGCAAGGTCGTGCTCTACCAACTGAGCTATTCCCGCTTGGGAGGGCGCATTCTAATACGCGAGCGCGCGGCGTCAAGACTTGCCCGTGCCCCCGTTCAAGCGTCGCCGTGCGTGCCCGGCTGCCGCTGCGCATCGCCGCGCAAGGTGGGCCACGCCGCGTGCAGGTAATACAGGCCCGACCAGATGGTGAGCACGCCGGCGATCACCAGCAGTGCCTCGCCGATGTGGTACAGGCGCAGCGCGGTGGCCTCCTTCTCGTGCTGCACGATCAGCACCACCAGCGCCACGATCTGCATCACCGTCTTCAGCTTGCCGATGAACGCCACCTTGACCGTGGCACGCATGCCGACTTCGGCCATCCATTCGCGCAGCGCCGAGATGCTGATCTCGCGTCCCACGATCACCGCCGCGGTCACCGCCATCACGATGCTGGACCAGCCTTCCGGGTGCGACTCCACCAGCAGGAACAGGGTCACCGCCACCATCAGCTTGTCGGCCACCGGGTCGAGGAAGGCGCCGAAAGCCGAAGTGAGGTTCATCCGCCGCGCGAGGAAGCCGTCCAGCCAGTCGGTGACCGCGGCGAGCAGGAACACGATCGCGGCGGTGATGTTGTGACCGTGGAACGGCAGGTAGAACACCACCACCATCACCGGCAACAACAGCACGCGGAACAGGGTCAGCCAGGTGGGAAGGTTGATGTGCATGGGAGCGCCTGCGGATTTGCCACAGTGTCGCATGCCGCCGCGCCGCTGCGCAGCGCGGCGATGCGAAACATTCAGCCGTGCAACGCGTCGTAGATGCGTTCGGCCAGGCCGCGGTCGATACCCTTCACGCGCATCAGCTCCTCCACGCCGGCGGCCTCCACACCGGCCAGGCCGCCGAAGGTTTTCAGCAGCGCGGCGCGGCGGCGTGCACCCACGCCGGGCACGTCCTCCAGCACGCTGCGTTCGCGCGCCTTCTCGCGCCGCTTGCGGTGGCCGCTGATCGCGAAGCGGTGCGACTCGTCGCGCACCGCCGCCACCAGATGCAGCGCCGGCGAAGTCGGGCCGGGGTGGATTTCGCGGCCGGGACTGCCCGGCGGCCGGTCGGCCAGGATCAGGGTTTCCTCGCCCGCACGCCGCGCCGGCCCCTTGGCCACGCCAACCACATGGATGCCGGCGACGCCGAGTTCCTGCAGCACGTCCAGCGCCTGCGCCACCTGGCCGCCGCCGCCATCGATCAGCAGCACGTCGGGCTTCGCGCCCTCGCCTTCGGCCACCTTGCGGAAGCGCCGGGTCAGCGCCTGGTGCATCGCCGCGTAATCGTCGCCCGGCGTGATGCCGGCGATGTTGAAACGGCGGTAGTGCGACTTCTCCGGCCCCTCCGGCCCGAACACCACGCAGGAGGCCACGGTGAGCTCGCCGCGGGTGTGGCTGATGTCGAAGCACTCGATGCGCCGCGGCGGCTCGGGCAGCTCCAGCAGTTTCTGCAGGTCCTCGAAGCGCGTGCCCAGGGTCTGCCGGCTGGCGAGGCGCTGGGTCAGCGAAGCCTGCGCGTTGCGCTCGGCCATCTGCAGGAAGCGCGCGCGTTCCCCACGCACGCGGCTCTTGAGTTCCACCGCATGACCGCTCTGTTCCGTCAGCACCTCGGCAAGCACGGCCTGTTCGGGCAGTTCCTCGCCCAGGATCAGCTCGCGCGGCACCGGGCGATCCAGGTAGTACTGCGCCACGAACTGGGCGAGCACATCGGCCGGTTCGGCATCCAGCGGCAGGCGCGGGAAGAAATCGCGCGTGCCCAGGCTGATGCCGTCGCGGAAGAACAGCACGCTGACGCAGGCCAGGCCAGCCTCGATGCGGCAGGCGACCACGTCCATGTCGGCGCTGGCGCCCTGCACGTGGTGCTGCGCCTGCAGTTGCCGCAACGCGGCGACCTGGTCGCGCAGCGCGGCGGCACGCTCGAAGTCCAGCTTCACGCTGGCCTGCTCCATCGCCACAGCCAGCTCGTCGATCACCGCGCTGCTGCGCCCTTCGAGGAACATCTCGGCGTGGCGCACATCACCGGCGTAGTCCTCTTTCGAGATCAGCCCCACGCAGGGGGCGGTGCAGCGGCCGATCTGGTACTGCAGGCAGGGCCGCGAGCGGTTGCGGAAGTAGCTGTCCTCGCACTGGCGCACCTTGAACAGCTTTTGCATCAGGCCGAGGCTCTCGCGCACCGCGAAGGTGCTGGGATACGGCCCGAAATAGCGCCCCGGCAGGTTCTTCGCGCCGCGATGGAAGGCCAGCCGCGGATAGTCCTCGCCACCGGACAGGTAGATGTACGGATAGCTCTTGTCGTCGCGCAACATGATGTTGTAGCGCGGCTTCAGCGACTTGATCAGCTGCGATTCCAACAGCAGCGCCTCGCCCTCCGTGCGCGTGACGGTGATGTCGCAGCGGGCGATCTGCGCGATCATCGCCGCGATGCGCGGCTCCAGCCGCGGCTTCAGGAAATAGCTGCCCACGCGCTTCTTCAGGTTGCCGGCCTTGCCCACGTACAGCAGCTCGCCGGCCGCGTCGAAATAGCGGTAGACGCCGGGCGAGGTGGTCAGGTTGCGGACGAAGGCCTTGCCGTCGAAGGCAGGCGGCGTGTCGGATGGCATGCGGGGATTTTAGCCGGTTCGCCTGGCCGTGACCGGTATCATCGACGCCACTGTCGATGGCTTTGCGGAAACGCGCATGGGCTGCCTGCCAATACCGATATTGTTCGTGCTCGGCGTGCTGGTCGGCGATTGGCTGGGAGGCGACCGCGGCGCACTGTGGGGCGCCGGCATCGGCCTGTTGCTCGGCGCGGTCCTGTTCGGCGTCTTCATCGTGAAGCTGCGCCGGCGTCGCTGAGCTGGTTCGTCCTCCCGGCCTTCGCCGGAATGACGAGCAGAAACCCGATTGGCCAGATGATTCCTGGTGCTTCAGCTATTGACGTCGCGCAAGCGCTCGACCAGGCCGGCGACGCCGCGTTCGGCCAGTTTCACCGCTGCGGCAAAACCGGCAGCGTCGCCATGCCAGGGATCGGGAAACTCCAGTGGAGGTGTCGCGCCGACCCACTCCAGGAACAGCGCAGTCCGCTCCGTCTGTTCAGGCATGGCGGCGAGCTTGTGCAACTCGTGCAGGTTGTCGCGATCCATCGCCAGCAACAGGTCGTAATCCTCGAAATCACGCTCATGCAGTTGGCGAGCGCGATGTTGCGACAGGTCGTGGCCGGCGGCGTGCGCCGCCGCGATCATGCGCGGGTCGGCACCCTCGCCCGCATGCCAGCCGCCGGTGCCGCAGGAAGCCACGACCACGTCCAGCCCGGCTTCGGCCAGGCGCTTGCGCGCCACCGCTTCCACCAGTGGCGAACGGCAGATGTTGCCCAGGCAGACGAACAGCACGCGCCGCACACTCATCCCTGCGTTCGCAGCCATTGCTCGGCGCGTGCGAGGTCGGCCTCGGTGTCGATGCCGGGCGGGAACGGTTCGGGCGTGAGTCGCACCGCGATCGCATGGCCGTGTTCCAGCACGCGCAACTGTTCCAGCGATTCGGCCTGCTCCAGCGGTGTGCGCACCAGCCGCGCGTACTGCGCGAGGAAACCCGCGCGGTACGCGTAGATGCCGATGTGGCGCAGGAACGGTACGCCGGCCGGCAGCGCCTCGCGGTTCGCGGCGAAGGCGTCGCGCGCCCACGGCAGCGGTGCGCGGCTGAAGTACAGCGCACGGCCGTTCGCGCCACGCACCAGCTTCACCACGTTCGGATCGAACAGCTCGTGCGCGTCGACGATCGGGGTCGCCAGCGTGGCCGTCGGCGCGTCGTCCTCGGCCAGCGCGCGTGCCACTTCGCGGATGCCCGCGGCGGGCGCGAATGGCTCGTCGCCCTGCAGGTTCACCACGATGGCGTCGTCGCTCCAGCCGCACAACGCGGCGCATTCGGCAAGGCGGTCGCTGCCGGAGGCGTGGTCGGCGCGCGTCATGCAGACCTTGACGCCCTGCCCGGCCAGCGCATCGGCGATGCGCACATCGTCCGTCGCCACCACCACGTCCGCCGCTCCCGCCTGCAAGGCCCGCTGCGCCACGCGCACCACCATCGGCACGCCGGCGATCTCGCGCAGCGGCTTGGCCGGCAGGCGGGTGGAGCCGTAGCGGGCGGGGATGGCGACGATGAAGGGCGGGACGGCGGACATGGCGACCTCGGCATGGGCCGCCAAGCCTAACCCGCACGCCCCGCCATGTGTAGGAGCGCACCCTGTGCGCGAACGCTCTGGTGCTGGATCAAAACCAAGAGCATTCGCGCACAGGGTGCGCTCCTACACGGCGACGGCCAGGTCGAAACCGCAGCCGTTGGCCAGTTCCATGAAACCGGGAAACGAGGTGGCGACATGGCGACAGTCGTTGATGCGCACCGGCGCCTGCGCCATCAGGCCGGCCACCGCGAAGCTCATCGCGATGCGATGGTCGGTGAGGCTTTCCACCGTGCCGCCGGTGAGCGTGCCGCCGTGGATGGTCGCGCCGTCCGGGGTTTCGTCCACCGTGATGCCCAGGGCGCGCAGGCCGGTGGCCATCGTGGCGAGGCGGTCGGATTCCTTGACGCGCAATTCGGCGGCGCCACGGATGATGGTGTTGCCCTTGGCCACCGCCGCGGCAACGAACAGCGCCGGGAACTCGTCGATCATGTCGGGCACCAGCGCCTCGGGCAGCTCGACGCCATGCAGCGGCGCGTGGCGCACCAGCAGGTCAGCCACCGGTTCGCCGCCGCTCGCGCGCGGGTTCTCGATGCGGATGTCCGCACCCATCAGGCGCAGCGCTTCGAGCAGCCCGGTGCGGCGCGGGTTGAGGCCCACCGCCGGCAGGCGCAACTCGGAGCCGGGCACGATGCTCGCCGCGACGAGGAAGAACGCCGCCGAGGAGAAATCCGCCGGCACGTCCACGTCGGTGGCGCGCAACACGTGTCCGCCGGAAAGCCTCGCACGCCCCGGCTCAAACGCGATCGGCCAGCCGAACGCGGCCAGCATGCGCTCGGTGTAGTCGCGAGTGGGATGCGGCTCGATGATTTCGGTTTCGCCCTGCGCATACAGGCCGGCCAGCAGCAGCGCGGACTTCACCTGCGCGCTGGCCACCGGGAGTTCGTAGCGGATGCCGTGCAGGCGCTGGCTGCCGCGCACGACGAGCGGCGGCAGGCCATCCTGCGTGTCGATGCGTGCGCCCATCGCGGCCAGCGGATCGGTGACGCGGCGCATCGGCCGCTTCGACAGCGAAGCGTCGCCGACCAGGGTGCTGTCGAAGGCCTGACCGGCCAGCAGGCCGGCCAGCAGGCGCATGCCGGTGCCGGCATTGCCGCAGTCCAGTGCTTGCGCGCTGGCACGCAGGCCATGCAGGCCCACGCCGTGCACCACGCGCTCGCCTTCGGCCGGCGTGTCGATGCGCACGCCGAGCTGCTGCAACACGGCGGCGGTGGCGCGGGTGTCCTCGCCTTCGAGGAAACCGCGGATATGCGACACCCCGTCGGCCAGCGCGCCGAACATCAAGGCGCGGTGCGATACGGACTTGTCGCCCGGCACGGCCACGCTCCCACGCAGCGGGCCGGCCGGGCCGCTGCGCCAGTCCAGCCGCCCGCTCACGGCAGGGCCACCGGGTAGGAGCCGAGCACGCGCAGCTGCGCCACCGACTGCTCGATTTCCTTCACCGCCGCCTGCAGCGCCTCGTCCTTGATATGGCCGGAAACATCGATGAAGAACGCGTACTGCCACTTGCCGCTGTGCGCGGGACGCGACTCGATGCGATTGAGGCTCACGCCGTGCGCGGCGAACGGGCTCAGCACGTGGTACAGCGCGCCGGGCTGGTCGTTCACCGTGATCAACAGCGAGGTGCGGTCGTTGCCCGAAGGCGGGAACAGGCTGCGGCCGATCACCAGAAAGCGGGTGGTGTTGTCGGCGCGATCCTCGATGCCGGTGGCCAGGGTGCGCAGGCCGTAGACCTTGCCCGCGATCTCGCCGGCGATGGCACCCGCGTCATCGGCGTGGCGCGCCAGCCGCGCCGCCTCGGCGTTGCTGCCCACCGCCTCGCATTCCACGTTCGGCAGGTTCATGCGCAGCCAGGTCTTGCACTGCTGCAGCGATTGCGCGTGGGCGTAGACGCGCTGGATGTCCTCCAGCCGCGCCGCCATCGAATGCAGGCACTGGTGCACACGCAGCTCGATTTCGCCGCAGATGCGCGCGTCGGAGGTGAGGAACATGTCCAGCGTCACCTGGATCATGCCCTGGCCGGAGTTCTCCACCGGCACCACGCCGAAGTCGGCATGGCCGGCGGCGACTTCCTGGAACACTTCCTCGATGCTGCCCAGCGGCAAGCCATAGGCGGCATGGCCGAAATGCTTGCGCACCGCCTGCTCGCTGAAAGTGCCCTCGGGGCCGAGGTAGCCGATCTTCAACGGGTCTTCCTGCGCGAGGCAGGAGGACATGATCTCGCGGAACAGCCGCACCATCTCGGCATCCGGCAGCGGCCCCTTGTTGCGGTCCACCACCATGCGCAGCACGTGCGCCTCGCGCTCGGGGCGGTAGTAGTCGATCGCGGACAGGCCCTCGCCCTTCACCCGCGCCACTTCCTGCGCCCAGTTCGCACGCTCGGAGATCAGCTCCTGGATCTGCCGGTCGATGCTGTCGATGCGCTCGCGCACATCGGCCAGCGAGGTCTTGCTTTCGGTCATGGCGATGATATGGACGGATGGAAGGCCAAATGCATGATGCCCGAAACGCTCAGCCGTGTCGCGTCGCGAAGTCGCGCATGAACGTGACCAACACGTCCACCGCTTCAGGCGGCACCGCGTTGTAGAGCGAGGCACGCATGCCGCCGAGCGCCTTGTGCCCCTTGAGCGCGAACAGGCCGGCGGCCTCGGATTCGGTCAGGAATGCGGCATCCAGTGCGCTGTCGTGCAGGGTGAAACGCACATTCATCCGCGAACGCGCAGCCGGATCGACCGGGTTGCGGTAGTAGCCGCCGGAACCGTCGATGGCCGCGTACAACCGCTCGGCCTTGACACGGTTGCGCTCGGCCATCGCGGCAAGGCCACCCTGCGCCTTCAGCCACTGGAAGGTGAGCCCGGCCAGGTACCAGCCCCAGGTGTTGGGCGTGTTGAGCATGGAGTCGTTCGCCGCATGCTCGGCGTAGCGGAAGATCTTCGCCATCGGCCGCGTGGCGCGTGCCAGCAGGTCGCGGCGAACGATCATCAGCACCAGGCCGGAAGGGCCGATGTTCTTCTGCGCACCGGCGTAGATCAGGCCGAAGCGGCGCACGTCCAGCGGCGCCGAGAGAATGTCGGAGGACATGTCGGCCACCAGCGGCACCTCACCCACGTCGGGAACCTCATGGTGCTGCACGCCGTGGATGGTTTCGTTGGGCGTGTAGTGCGCGTAGGCGGCGCGCGGGTCGAGCTTCCATTCCCCGCGCGGCGGCAGGCGGCGGTAATCGTCGGCCTTGCTGTCGGCGGCCACGTTCACCCTGACATAGGGCGCCGCCTCGCTGGCCGCCTTGGCGCCCCAGTGGCCGTTGACGATGTAGTCGGCGCTGTCGCCCTCGCCCGCCAGGTTCATCGGGATCTGCGCGAAGTGCTGGGTGGCGCCGCCCTGCAGGAACAGCACGGCGTAGTCGTCGGGGATCGCAGCCAGTTCGCGCAGGTCGGCCTCGGCACGGGCGGCCATCGCGATGAAGCGCTTGCCGCGGTGCGACTGCTCCATCACCGACATGCCGCTGCCGTCCCAGTCCAGCAGTTCGCGCTGCGCGCGCTCGAGCACCTCGCGCGGCAGCGCCGCCGGACCCGCACTGAAATTCCACACCTGGTTCACCGAGCTATCCCCGTGGCTGCATTCGCTGCATTATGCCGCGCCGCAGCATGGAGCCGTCAATGAGATTTTATTGAGTAGTGCGGCCGGGGATGGCCGCCCCTTTGACGTTCGCGATCAAGGATGATCGCAAGGGTGTCGAGCAGTGCGGTCAAGGATGGCCGCTCACTTGACTCTCACGATCATGGATGATCGCAAGGATCAGAAGCGGATCCACAGCACCAGCGCGATGCCCAGTGCCAGCACCGCAGCGGTGACGATCAGCCACCACACCTCGCCGCGCGGGCCGGCGGTATCCTCGGGCAGGATCGGCATCGGCGGCTCGGACGGCACGATCGCGGGTTCCGCTTCCATGCCCGGCGCATCCAGCACGAAGCGGTGCGGCCCCAGGCTCAGCTGGTCGCCGGGCTGCAGCGCCACGCGCTGCACCGGCACGCCGTTCAGCCGCAGCGGATAGGTCATCGACGCTTGCGCCGTTTCCAGCATCAGGCAGCCGTCCTGCCAGCCCAGTTTCAGGCTGGCCACCTCGCCTTGCGGCAGCTCCAGCGGGCAGCGGCCGTACGGCCCCAGTTCCAGACCATCGCCAATCGGCAACACGCGCCCGGACAAGGCGCCGGCCAGCGCACGCAAGGCGGCGGTGCAGCGCGCCTGCACCGGGGCTGGCGCCGCCTCGCGCTGCTCCGGCGAAACGGCGTCGCGCAGCAGCATGCGGCAATCGCCCACGCTCAGCATGTCGCCGGGGCGCAGCAGGGCGCGTTCGCGCACCGGCCGCGCGTTCACGTACACGCGGGTGGCCGAGGGCAACACCTGCAGCACCCAGCCGCGGCTGTCCTGCTCGATGCGCAGGTGCCGAGGCGCGGCCTGCGCCGCCGACAGCACCAGGTCGTTGTCCGCCGCACTACCGATCCGCAATTGTGGTTCGGCCCACAGGAAATCTTCGCGGGCGGAATGGAGAAACTCGATGCGCATTGCCGTACCAATCCATTGACCACGGCACTCTAGCATGCGATTCCTGAGCACCCGTTCACGCTTTTGCGCCGATGCACGCCACGTCGAATCGCGGCGCGCGAAGGCTTATCATGCCCGCCCCGACGGAGCCCCGCATGCCCAGCATCGACATCCACCGCCCCCACCGTCTGCCGCTGCCGGAAGCCCGCGCCGTGGTCGAGAAAGTGGCTGCGCGCATGCACGAGAAGTTCGATCTCGAAGGTCGCTGGCAGGGCGACACCCTGCACTTCTCCCGTCCTGGCGTGAAGGGCCAGATCGCCGTGGAAAGCGATGCGATACGAGTGCGCGCCGAGCTGGGCCTGCTGCTGTCCCCGCTCAAGGGCATGATCGAGCAGGAGATCCGGCGCAAGCTCGACGAGCACTTCGCCTGACGGCCTGATTTTGATCGCAGGCCCGACCGTGGCATACTTGCCGGCTTACGCGGTCATCACGGCCGCGCGCGACCCGGACCACATGGCCAAAGACGACGTCATCGAAATGGAAGGCACGGTCCTGGAGACCCTGCCCAACACCATGTTCCGCGTGCAGCTGGAGAACGGGCACGTGGTCATCGCCCACATCTCCGGGCGCATGCGCAAGCATTACATCCGCATCCTCACGGGCGACAAGGTCAAGATCGAAATGACCCCGTACGACCTGAGCAAGGGGCGGATCACGTATCGCATGAAATAAGGCGGCAACCGCATCGGATGAAAAGTGCAGCCATGGATGGCTGCCCGTGTGACGTTCGCGATCAAGGATGATCGCAAAAGATTATGAAAAGGCCGCGCATCGCGCGGCCTTTTGTGTTGCCCGGTGTTGCCGGCCGACGATCACTCCACCACGGCCGGCAGCTTCTCGGCGGCCTCGCAGCCCACCACCAGCTCGCCGTCCTTCACGCCCAGCGTCACCTTGCCGCCATCGGCCAGCTTGCCGAACAGCAACTCGTCGGCCAGTGCGCGCTTCACCTTTTCCTGGATCACCCGCGCCATCGGGCGGGCGCCCATCTGCGCGTCGAAGCCGTGCTCGGCCAGCCAGCGGCGTGCTTCGGCGTCCACGTCCAGGCTGACGCGCTTCTCGGTCAGCTGAGCCTCCAGCTCGATCAGGAACTTGTCCACCACGCGCAGGATGTGCTCGAAGTCCAGCGCATTGAACTGGATGATCGCATCCAGCCGGTTGCGGAACTCCGGCGTGAAGCTGCGACGGATCACCTCCAGCGCGTCGGTTTGGTGGCTCTGCGCCACGAAGCCGATGCTGCGCCGTGCCGCCTGCGCCGCGCCGGCATTGGTGGTCATCACCACGATCACGTTCTTGAAATTCGCCTCGCGCCCGTTGGTGTCGGTGAGCACGCCGCGGTCCATCACCTGCAGCAGGATGTTGTAGACGTCCGGGTGCGCCTTCTCGATCTCGTCCAGCAGCAGCACCGCGTGCGGATGCTTGGTCACCGCCTCGGTGAGCAGGCCGCCCTGGTCGAAGCCCACGTAACCCGGGGGGGCGCCGACCAGGCGCGAGACCGAGTGCGCCTCCATGTACTCGGACATGTCGAAGCGGATCATCTCGATGCCCAGCTGCAGCGCGAGCTGGCGGGTGACCTCGGTCTTGCCCACGCCGGTGGGGCCGGCGAGCAGGAAGCAGCCGATCGGCTTGGCCGGGTCGGCCAGCCCGGAGCGCGCCATCTTGATCGAGGCGGCCAGTGCCTCGATCGCGGTGTCCTGGCCGAACACCACCATCTTCAGGTTGCGCTCCAGGTTCTTCAGCACGTCGCGGTCGGAGGCCGAGACCTGCTTGGCGGGAATGCGCGCCATCTTGGCCACGATGTATTCCACCTCGGGCACGTCCACCTTGCCGCTGCGCTGCTCCTCGGGCAGCAGGCGCTGGCGCGCGCCGGCCTCGTCGATCACGTCGATCGCCTTGTCCGGCAGCAGGCGGTCGGGGATGTGCTTCACCGACAGGTCCACCGCCGCCTTCAGTGACTCGTTGGTATAGATGACGTTGTGGTGTTCCTCGAAACGCGAACGCAGACCCTTGAGGATCTCGATGCTGTCGGCCACCGAGGGCTCGACCACGTCGATCTTCTGGAAGCGCCGCGCCAGCGCACGGTCCTTCTCGAACACGCCGCGGTATTCCTGGAACGTGGTCGAACCGATGCAGCGCAGCTCGCCGGAAGCCAGCAGCGGCTTGATCAGGTTGCTGGCGTCCATGGTGCCGCCCGAGGCGGAACCGGCGCCGATGATGGTGTGGATCTCGTCGATGAACAGGATCGCGCCCGGCTGCTTCTTCAGCTGGGCGATCACGCCCTTCAGGCGCTTCTCGAAGTCGCCGCGGTACTTGGTGCCGGCCACCAGCGCGCCAAGGTCCAGCGCCCAGATCGTGGCGTTTTCCAGCACCGCGGGCACTTCGCCGTCCACGATGCGCTTGGCCAGGCCCTCGGCCAGCGCGGTCTTGCCCACGCCGGCGTCGCCCACGTAGAGCGGGTTGTTCTTGCGGCGGCGGCACAGTACCTGGACGGTGCGCTCGATCTCGTCGGAGCGGCCGATCAGCGGATCGATCTTGCCTTCCAGCGCCAGCTCGTTGAGGTTGCTGGCGTATTCGGACAGCGGATTGCCCTTGGCCTCGCCGCCTTCCTCGCTCTCGCGCTCGCCGCCGCCGGGCGTGCCGGTGGAGGTCTCGTCGCCCACCTTGGCGATGCCGTGCGAGATGTAGTTGACCACGTCCAGCCGGGTGATCTCCTGCTGGTGCAGGAAGTACACGGCGTGGGAGTCCTTCTCGCCGAAGATCGCCACCAGCACGTTGGCGCCGGTGACCTCCTTCCGCCCGGAGGACTGCACGTGGTAGACCGCCCGCTGCAGCACGCGCTGGAAACCCAGCGTGGGCTGGGTGTCGCGCTCGTCGCCGTGCGGCAGCACCGGCACGGTCTCGGCGATGACCTTCTCCAGCTCGTGGGTGAGCCGCGGCAGGTCCACGCCGCAGGCGCGCAAGGCGCCCAGCGCGGACTGGTTGCCGGTGAGGGCGAGCAGCAGGTGCTCCACGGTCATGAACTCGTGGCGCTGCTCGCGGGCCTGCTTGTAGCACTGGCCGATGGTGACTTCGAGATCCTTGCTGAACATCCGGACCGTCTCCGTTGCAATGGCATGGGCGGCGGGCTGCCGCGATGGCTACAAAGTGGGGTCGCTCAGAGCTTTTCCATAGTGCACAACAGAGGGTGCTGATGCGAGCGTGAATATTCGTTGACCTGGGTGACCTTGGTCTCGGCCACCTCCCGGGTGAACACGCCGCACACGCCCTTGCCGCGGGTATGCACGTGCAGCATCACCTGCACCGCGCGCTCCTGGTCCAGGCCGAAGAAGCCGCGCAGCACCTCGACCACGAAATCCATCGGGGTGAAGTCGTCATTGAGCAGTACCACCTGGAACAGCGGTGGTTTTGCGACCTCCGGCTTCGCGGTCTGCACTGCCAGGCCATGGCCGCTTTCGTGTTCGTTTTCGTGTTCGTGGGCCATGGATGACGGGTGTTCCTTCGACAGTTGCGATTATACGCTGCGCCGCCTGCACGCTTCGCGGCGACCGCAACGACAGGTAGTGGCACAATGACGCCTTTTCCAGTCCCCGCCCGTCATGCCGCCTGCCGCCACCACCGACGCCGTCTGGCGCCCGCACGTCACCGTGGCCTGCGTGGTGAGCGACGGCGCGCGCTACCTGATGGTCGAGGAGGACGTGGCCGGCCGGCTCGCCTACAACCAGCCCGCTGGACACCTCGAGGACCGCGAGCGTCTGGTCGACGCCGCGGTGCGCGAGACCCTGGAGGAAACCGGCTGGACGGTGCAGCCCGCCCACCTGATCGGCGTGCACCAGTGGCGCAGCACTGAGCACGGCGAAGGCGTGATCCGTTTCAGCTTCGCCGCGCGACCGCTCAGCCATGACCCGTCACGATCGCTGGATACCGGTATCCGTCGCGCCCTTTGGCTGAGCCGCGCCGAGATCGCCGCGCTGGGCGAGCGCCTGCGCAGCCCGCTGGTGCTGCAGAGCATCGATGCGTGGCTGGCCGGCGCCCGTTTCCCGCTGGACGCGCTGCACTGGCTCGCGGAACCCGCCGCGCCATGAAGGTGATGCTGGGCATTTCCGGCGGCGTCGACTCCTCGGTCGCGGCGCTGCTGTTGCAACAGGCCGGCCATGCGGTCGAGGGCCTGTTCATGCAGAACTGGGAAGAGGACGACCGCTCTGGCCCCTGCACCGCCGACGCCGACCGCAAGGACGCCGTAGCCGTGTGCGGCCGGCTGGGCATCCCGTTCCACGCGCGCAACTTCGCCGCCGAATACTGGGATGGCGTGTTCGCGCACTTCCTCGCCGAATACCGCGCCGGCCGCACGCCCAACCCCGACGTGCTGTGCAACCGCGAGATCAAGTTCAAGACCTTCCTCGACGAGGCGCGCGCGCTGGGCGCGGAAAAGATCGCCACCGGCCACTACGCCCGCGTGGACTTGCGCGACGGCAAGTACCGCCTGCTGCGCGCCGTGGACGCGGCCAAGGACCAGAGCTACTTCCTGCATGCACTCGGCCAGGTCCAGTTGGCCGCCACGCTGTTCCCGGTGGGCGAGATCGAGAAGTCGCGGGTGCGCGAACTGGCCCGCGCGGCCGCCCTGCCCACCCACGCGAAGAAGGATTCCACCGGCATCTGCTTCATCGGCGAGCGCGACTTCCGCGGTTTCCTGGCGCAGTACATCCCGGCCCGGCCCGGCGAGATGCGTACGCCCGACGGCGCGCTGGTCGGCGAACACCAGGGCGCGATGTATTACACGCTGGGCCAGCGCAACGGCCTGGGGATCGGCGGCCGCCAGGGCGCCAGCGGCGAGCCGTGGTACGTGGTGGGCAAGGACGTGGCGGCGAACCGGCTCTACGTGGCCCAGGGCAACGCCAACCACTGGCTGGACTCGCGCGTGCTGCGCGGCGAGCCGCCGACCTGGGTGGCCGGCCACGCGCCGGCCGCGCATTTCCGCTGCACCGCCAAGACCCGCTATCGTCAGGCCGACCAGGCCTGCGAGGTGCGCGTGCTGGACGCCGGCCTTGAAGTACGCTTCGACACCCCGCAACGTGCGGTAACGCCCGGCCAGTCGGTGGTGTTCTACGACGGCGAGGTCTGCCTCGGCGGCGCAGTGATCGCCGCCACCGACGCGCCCTACGGCGGTCTTTCTCCCATCCGGAACGAGAGTTGACGGTGCTTGATGCCTTTGCGATGAACGAGGAACGCGTGCTGGCCCTGGCCGGGCTCTACCAGGCCTGCGCGCTGGTGCAGCAGTTGGCCAACCAGGGCCGCTGCGACGAGACCGCGATGGACGCCAGCATCGCCAGCGTGTTCCGCATCGACGCGCCATCGGTGGTCGGTGTGTACGGCAACATCGCCAGCGTGCGGCTGGGCCTGCGCAACCTGGTGTCCCAGCTCGACGAGAGCAGCGAGGACATGGCGGTGACGCGCATGGCGATGACCGTGATGCGGCTGGAGCGCAGCCTGTCCGGCCGCCCGGAACTGCTGGACCAGCTGCAGCAGGGCATCCGCGCTGCGCAGCGCCAGGTGGAGCACTTCGGCCAGGGTTCCGGCCAGGTCACCGCGCGGCTGGCCGAGCTCTACGCCGCCATCCTGTCCACCTTGCGCCCGCGGGTGATGGTCAACGGCAACCCGCAGCACCTGCAACAGCCGGCCATCGTCGAGAAGGTGCGCAGCAATCTGCTCGCCGCAGTGCGCTCGGCGGTGCTGTGGCGCCAGCTCGGCGGCCGCCAGTGGCAACTGCTGCTGTTCCGCAAGCAGTGCAGCATGCTGGCGCGCGGACTGCTCACCGGGGCCACGCTGGACGGGCGCTGAGGAAAATTCGACATATCGCACAGGCGTCATGCCCGTGCAGGCGAGCCTCCATCTCGCGGATCACGCAAGCAAGGTCATGCCTGCCCGCTTCACCGCGCCGCGATCGAATGTGTAGACGGCGTGGCAACCGGCTTCGGCGGCCAGCTCTGTCACCAACACATCGGAAAAATCGCCCTTGCCGTCACGAAATCGCCGCAACGCGCGCCAAACGACTTCGGCACGCTCGACCCGGATCGACTCCGAGCGCAACAAGGTTTCGACCACGGTGGCGATACGCACGGCATCGGCCTCGTAGCAGGATTCCAGCACCCAGGCCGACTCGACCAGCACCACGTGCGAAACAAATCCGGGCTCGGCAGGCGTCAGCGACTCCACCAGGCGCGTGGCGGCAGCGGCCTGCTTCGCGTCGTCCTGAGCGAGGTAGCGCACCAGCACATTGGTGTCGAGCCCGGTCATTTCGCCAGCGTCTTGGCGGACCGCTGGCGGACGGCAGCGTTCATGGCATCGACGCTGACCGCGCGCGCCGGTTTGGGGACAAGACCTTTCAGGGCAGTCACCGGCAAGGTGGCAGCGATGACTTCGTACCGCCCGGGCGCGATCTCCAGAAACTCGATGCGATCACCGGTATCCACACCCAAACCGGAGCGCACCACGGCGGGGATGGTGACTTGGCCCTTGGATGTCAAAGTGGCAGTAGACATAGTTCGCCCTCTTCGCTTTCCTTACACTAAAGTAAGGCGTCAACCGGCAAGCTTCAACCCCGGCAGCTGCTTCGCCAGCGCACGCAACAGCTTGGCGAAGGCGGTGAGGTCGGCGCCCCACGGCGTGGCCTCGCGCCAGTACAACGCGATCTCGCGTCCCGGCGCCTGGCCCTTGATCTTCGCCAGCACGATGTCGGGCTTGGAAGCCAATCGCTCGTGCGCCAGTGCGGGCACCAGGGCGTGGCCGCCGCGCAGGCTGACTAGCGCGGCGAGGCTTTCCAGGCTCACGTCCTGCACGTGGCCGTCGCCGCCGGCGTGGCTCTCGGCCATCAGGATCGCGTCGGTCGCCTCGAGTTGCTCCAGCGCCACGCTGCGCCGGCCGGCCAGCGGGTGATCCGCGCGCAGCATCACTTCCCACGGCTCGAAGAACAGCGGCTGCATCGCGATACCGCTGGCCAGCGGTGCGAGCGGCGCCAGCACCGCGTCGAGCTCGGCCTCGTGCAGGCGGCGCAGCAGGCCGCGCGGCTTGCCCTCGGAGATGCCCAGCCGCACGCCGGGGAAATGCTGTGGGAATGGCGCGATCAGGTGCGGCAGCAGATACGGACCCAGCGAGGCCGGCACGCCTAGGCGCAGTTCGCCGCCGAACGCCACCGCGCCGGCGCGGGCAGCCTGCTGCAGCAATTCGGCCGCGGCGAGCACGGCGTCGATGCGTTCCAGCAGCCGTTGGCCGCCCGCGGTAGGCACCACCTTGCGTCCGCCGCGCTCGAACAGCGGCGCGCCCAGCGCCTGTTCCACCTTCTGCACCTGGTGCGACAACCCGGATGGGCTGATATGCATGGCCCGCGCCGCGCTGTTGAAGCTGCCCTGGCGATGCACCGCCTGCACCAGCGCGAGGTCGCGCAGCGAGACCGCCGCCAGCGCCGTCGAAATCATCGAATGCTGCATGTCATCAAATGCGTTTGTGCACGCGGGGCATCGGGCTCATCCTGTGCGGCGTTGTCAGTCACAAGCGTTGCCGCAGTTTACTCGCCGCGCCGTCCAGATCACGAGCCCGCGCGCCCCTGCACGGGCTCGTTGCGGCAGCGCCAGCGCAGCGGTCCGGTTCGCGGCCGTGCGGCGTTTGGGCGATAATTGCGTTTTGCCGGGTCGGCGACTACCCCATCGCCAACGTTCAGCCATCCCAGCCGCAGGATTCAGCCAGGAGCACGTCCCCATGAAAGACACCTTTTCCGTACGCGACACCCTCGAGGTCAACGGCAGGAAGTACGCCTTTGCCAGCCTGGCCAAGCTGGGCCAGCGCTTCGACCTGAAGCGGCTGCCGTACTCGATGAAGATCCTGCTGGAGAACCTGCTGCGCCACGAGGACGGCATCGACGTCACCGCGAAGGAGATCGAAGCGGTTGCCACGTGGGACGCGAAGAAAGAACCGGATACCGAAATCGCCTTCATGCCGGCCCGCGTGCTGCTGCAGGATTTCACCGGCGTGCCGTGCGTGGTCGACCTGGCCGCGATGCGCGACGCGATGAAGGCGCTGGGCGGCGATCCCACCCTGATCAACCCGCTGTCGCCGGCCGAACTGGTCATCGACCATTCGGTCCAGGTCGACGTGTTCGGCAGCGCCGACGCGCTGGAAAAGAACGTCGCCATCGAGTTCGAGCGCAACCAGGCACGCTACAGCTTCCTGCGCTGGGGCCAGAAAGCCTTCACCGATTTCAAGGTGGTGCCGCCGCGCACCGGCATCGTGCACCAGGTGAACCTGGAGCACCTGGCCCGCGTGGTCATGGGCAGCGAAGTCGACGGCCAGCTGTGGGCCTACCCGGATACCGTGTTCGGCACCGACTCACACACCACCATGATCAACGGCTTGGGCGTGCTGGGCTGGGGCGTGGGCGGCATCGAGGCCGAGGCGGCTATGCTCGGCCAGCCTTCGTCCATGCTGATCCCGCAGGTGGTCGGCTTCAAGCTGTCCGGCCGCCTGCCGGAAGGCGCCACCGCCACCGACCTGGTGCTCACCGTGACCCAGATGCTGCGCAAGCAAGGCGTGGTCGGCAAGTTCGTCGAGTTCTTCGGCCCGGGCCTGCAGCATCTGGCGCTGGCCGATCGCGCCACCATCGGCAACATGGCACCGGAATACGGCGCCACCTGCGGCATCTTCCCGGTCGACGCCGAGTCGCTGCGCTACTTGCGCCTGTCCGGCCGCAGCGACGACCAGGTCGCGTTGGTCGAGGCATACGCCAAGGCCCAGGGCCTGTGGCACGACGAGAACAGCGCGCACGCCGAATTCACCGCCACGCTGGAACTGGATCTGGCCGACGTGAAGCCGTCGATGGCCGGCCCGAAGCGCCCGCAGGACCGCGTGCTGCTGACCGACGTCAAGCAGAATTTCCGCGGAACGGTGGGCCCGCTGACCGCCAACCGCCGCAAGGGCAACGGCGATGTCGACCGCTTCACCAACGAAGGCGGTGCCGCAGCCATCGGCAACCCCGCCAATGCGATCGGCGAAACCGGCGTGCTGGTGGAACACAACGGCCAGAGCTTCCGCATCGGCGACGGCTCGGTGGTGATCGCCGCGATCACCTCGTGCACCAACACCTCCAACCCGGCCGTGATGCTGGCCGCCGGCCTGGTCGCCAGGAAGGCTGCCGCGCGCGGCCTGAAGGCCAAGCCGTGGGTGAAGACCTCGCTGGCCCCGGGCTCCAAGGTCGTCACCGATTACCTGGAAAAGACCGGCTTGCTGACCGAACTGGAGAAGACCGGCTTCTACCTGGTCGGCTACGGTTGCACCACCTGCATCGGCAACTCGGGGCCGTTGCCCGCCGAAATCAGCAAGGGCATCGCCGACGGCGACCTCGCCGTGGGTGCGGTGATCTCCGGCAACCGCAACTTCGAAGGCCGCGTGCACGCCGAAGTGAAGATGAACTACCTGGCCTCGCCGCCGCTGGTGGTGGCCTACGCGCTGGCCGGCTCGCTCGACGTGAACCTCTCCACCGATCCGCTGGGCAAAGACAAGGACGGCAAGGACGTGTTCCTCAAGGACGTCTGGCCGACCAACCAGGAAATCAGCGACCTGATGGCCAGCGCGGTCACCTCGGAAATGTTCAAGAAGAACTACGCCGACGTATTCAAGGGCGACGAACGCTGGGCCGCGATCGCCTCGCCGGATGGCGCCCTGTACGCGTGGGACGAAGCCTCCACCTACATCAAGAACCCGCCCTACTTCGAGGGCATGACGATGGCGCTGACCCCGGTCGAGGACGTCCACGGCGCGCGTTGCCTGGGCCTGTTCGGCGACTCGATCACCACCGACCACATCTCGCCGGCCGGCTCGATCAAGAAGGATTCGCCCGCGGGCAAGTTCCTGATCGGTCGCGGCGTGGAACCGAAGGACTTCAACTCCTACGGCTCGCGCCGCGGCAATGACGACGTGATGGTGCGCGGCACCTTCGCCAACATCCGCATCAAGAACCAGATGCTGGATGGCGTCGAGGGCGGTTTCACCCGCCACGTCCCCAGCGGCGAACAGCTGGCGATCTACGACGCCGCGATGAAGTACAAGGCGAGCAAGACTCCACTGGTGGTGTTCGCCGGCAAGGAATACGGCACCGGTTCCTCGCGTGACTGGGCCGCCAAGGGCACCTTGCTGCTGGGCGTGAAGGCGGTGATCGCCGAGAGCTTCGAGCGCATCCATCGCTCCAACCTGGTCGGCATGGGCGTGCTGCCGTGCACGTTCAAGGATGGCGAGAATGCAAAATCGCTGGGCCTGACCGGCAACGAGACCTTCGACATCACCGGCCTCGACGGCGGCAACGCGAAGGAAGCCACGGTCACCGCCACGGCTGCCGACGGAAGCAAGAAGCAGTTCACCGTGAACGTGATGCTGCTGACCCCGAAGGAGCGCGACTTCTTCCGTCACGGCGGCATCCTGCAGTACGTGCTGCGCCAGCTGGCCGGCAAGAAAGCCGCCTGACGCAAGCCCGCGCGACACGCTGGGAACCCGAGCCGCCCCGATCCTTCGGGGCGGCTTTTTTCTGCCTCGCCGCGCCTTGCCGCATACGCGCGCGCATGCTCCAATGCCCGCAGGGGGCGTCGCCATCCTTCGCCTTGGCGGCCACGATTCAGGAGTCGAACAAGCACATGAGCAACGAGCGTCCGTGGCTGGACCACTATCCGCAAGGCGTGCCCGCCGAGATCGACCTGAATGCCTACGCCTCGGTGGTGGCCGTGCTGGAAGAATCATTCCAGCGCTTCCGTGACCACGCCGCGTTCGCCAATTTCGGCAAGGCGCTCAGCTACGGCCAGATCGATGCGCTCAGCCACCAGTTCGCGGGCTACCTCACCGGCGTGCTCAAGCTCGGCAAGGGCGATCGCATCGCGATCATGCTGCCGAACGTGCTGCAGTACCCGATCGCCCTGTACGGCGCGCTGCGCGCCGGCCTGGTGGTGGTCAACACCAACCCGATGTACACCGCGCGCGAGCTGAAGCACCAGCTGGAAGACTCCGGCGCCCAGGCCATCGTGGTGCTCGACAATTTCGCCGCCACGCTGCAGCAGGTGGTGGCTGAGACCGAGGTGAAGCACATCGTCACCACCGGCATCGGCGACCTGCTCGGTTTCCCCAAGGGCGCGCTGGTCAACTTCGTGCTCAAGCACGTCAAGAAGATGGTGCCGGCCTACCAACTGCCGCGGGCGGTGCGCTTCAGGGACGCACTGGCGCAAGGCGCCGCGCATCCGCTGCCGCCGGTGGAGCTCGGCCACGGCGACATCGCCTTCCTGCAGTACACCGGCGGCACCACCGGCGTGGCCAAGGGCGCCATGCTGACCCACGCCAACATGATCGCCAACATGCTGCAGGTCGGCGCCTGGATCGGCGAGGCGCTGCGGCCGGGCAGCGAAGTCGCCATCGGCGCGCTGCCGCTGTACCACATCTTTTCGCTGACCGCCTGCGGGATGGTGTTCCCGCGGTTGGGTGCGCACACGGTGCTGATCACCAACCCGCGCGACATGCCCGGCTTCGTCAAGGAACTGAAGAAGCTTCCCTTCTCGATCCTGCCCGGGGTCAACACCTTGTTCAACGGCCTGCTCAACACGCCCGGCTTCGCCGAACTGGATTTCTCGCACCTGAAGATCTCGCTGGGCGGTGGCATGGCGGTGCAGCGCGCCGTCGCCGAGCGCTGGAAGAAGGTCACCGGCCGCCCCCTGTCGGAAGCCTACGGCCTCACCGAAACCTCGCCCGGTGTCTGCATCAACCCCACCGACCTCATGGACTACAACGGCTCGATCGGCCTGCCACTGCCCAGCACGGAGGTGGCGATCTGGTCGGAAGAAAACCAGCCGCTGCCGATCGGCGAAGTGGGCGAGCTGATGGTGAAGGGCCCGCAGGTGATGCTGGGCTACTGGAACCGCCCCGACGAGACCGCCAAGGTGCTGGGCGCCGACGGCTGGCTGCACACCGGCGACATCGCGAAGATGGATACCGACGGCTACGTGTACATCGTCGACCGCAAGAAGGACATGATCCTGGTGTCCGGCTTCAACGTGTACCCGAACGAGGTCGAGGATGCGGTGATGCAGCACCCCGGCGTAGCCGAGGTGGCCGCGGTGGGCGTGCCGGACGAGCATTCCGGCGAAGTGGTGAAGCTGTTCGTGGTGCGCAAGGACCCGAACCTCACCGAGGACGCGCTCAAGCAGTTCTGCCGCGACAATCTCACTGGCTACAAGCGGCCCAAGTTCATCGAGTTCCGCGACACGCTGCCCAAGAGCAACGTGGGCAAGATCCTGCGGCGCGAGCTGCGCGACGAGAAGAAGAATCGCTGATCGGGACTCGGGATTCGGGGAAGCGCTTGCGACCCCGTCTCCCTGGCCGCTTCAGCCTGGGACGGGTCGAGATGAAGGTTTTGCCGCGCGCTCAGTTCTTCCAGGACTCGAGGATGTCCGCGTAGCCGCCCAGCAGGTTCCACAGCGGCACCTGCTTGTCCTCCGGGATGCACACGTAGGAAAAGCCGATGTGGTGGTCGGCGACGCGCGCCACCTGCGCTTCGAGATGGATGTGCAGGTCGCTGCCGAAGATCATGTCCAGCAGCCAGGTCTGGCCCACCTCGCCGCCCCAGCCCAGCGGACGGCGCAGCAGCGCGCCGGTCGCGGAAATGTCCACCAGCTCGGTGGGATGCGATTCGACGCCGCGGCTCATCAGCACGGTCGTCTCGATCTGCATGCGCGCCGGACGCAGGCGTTCGGATTCGCCACTCAGCTTGTTGTCGTCCTTCGCCATGCCGCGCTCCTTGTGTGTTGTTTCCCCGCCGCCGTGGCGGCCCCCGCGGCCCAACTTCGCATGGTGTCCGCGATCACACCCAAGCAAGCCATGTGCCAGCTCCCATATCACCGCGCATTGCGCCCTTTCGCACGCGTTTCCGTCCACGACGACTGACGCCTGCTCGCCGTGTCGGACCCACAGGGTCACTTGGGGCTTGCCGGATCGCATCGCATCTCCGCGTGCAACCCCGGCATTGTACCCGCCGACCGGCCGCCCGTTTCGCGCGCGGTGCGCCGTGCATGCGCTGGACTTGTCGCCAGCCAGTCGCTACTCTGTCACTCACGCGTGGCGCCACGATCAGAAGCCGACCAGTCGATCGGCCGCAGCGATGGCGCCCACCCGATGCCCCAGGCAGATCGTCCAACTTGTCGGTGACGTTGCTCTCGTCACCGCATCGCCTTGTTCCCGCCAGACGCGATCCGCGTTCCATGCCGGCACTTGGCTGCAATGCCCGCACGCCTGATCGAACCGCGACACGCGGCTTCGTCACGCCGGCGGCGACAAGGGGGAGTCGGACATTGTCCACAAGGCATCGTGCGAAACCGCTTTACCGAAGTGCCGCCTCGGCGCCACGATCCATGCACGGGTTCGGCCCGGATCGTCCTGCGAGGCAACCGTTTCGCCCATGATGAATCCAGACGCATTGCCGGCCGCGTAGCGGCCCAACGACACGCATCGATGAGCAACGAGCCAGTCGGGCCGCAGAGCCCGGTCGTATCGCAGGACAGCCACGCGGCGCCCCCGCAGCAGCAGGAAATGCCGCTGGCGGTCGTGCGCGGCGAGCCGGTGCTGCAGATGCCGCAGGACCTGTACATCCCGCCGGACGCGCTGGAAGTGTTCCTGGAAGCGTTCGAGGGTCCGCTGGACCTGCTGCTGTACCTGATCCGCCGGCAGAACCTGGACATCCTGGACATTCCGATTGCCGAGATCACCCGGCAGTACATGGAATACATCGACATGATGCGGGAGACGATGCGGCTGGAGCTGGCCGCCGAGTACCTGCTGATGGCCGCGATCCTTGGCGAGATCAAGTCGCGCCTGCTGCTGCCCCGGCCGCCCGCCGAGGAAGGCGTCGAGGAGGATCCCCGCGCCGAACTGGTGCGTCGCCTGCAGGAGTACGAACGCTTCAAGAAGGCCGCCGAGGACATCGAGGCCCTGCCCCGCATGGAGCGCGACACCGCGCCGGTGCAGGCCGACACCGGCGAGCGCAACGTGATCAAGCTGCCGCCGCCGCTGGACCTCAAGGAAATGCTGCTGGCGCTGAAGGACGTGCTGCACCGCGCCGAGCTGTTCGGCCACCACGCGATCAAGCGCGAGGCGCTCAGCGTGCGCCAACGCATGGGTGAGCTGCTGGGCAAGCTGGAAGGCCATGCGTTCCACCGCTTCGAGACGCTGTTCGACGTCAGCGAAGGCCGGCTCGGCGTGGTGGTCACCTTCCTGGCCATGCTGGAGCTGGCCAAGGAAATGTTGATCGAGATCGTGCAGGAAGCCCCGCTGGCTCCGATCTACCTGAAAGCGCGGGTGGAGCACGGCGAGGAGCCACTCGTCGACGCGGCGGAAGGCGACGGAGCTGACGATCCCGCCACACAGGAATCGGCGTTCGAGACCACGGACGCCAGCAACAGCGGCACTCACTGAATCGGCACCGAAGGCCCATGCAGATCGAGCAACTCAAACCCATCGTCGAGGCGGCCCTGCTCGCCGCCAGCCAGCCGATGACCGTCGCCCAGCTCGGCGACCTGTTCGCCGAAACCGACGAGGTCGGCCACGAGCAGATCGCTCGCGCGCTGGAAGCGCTCGCCGCCGACTGCGAGGGTCGCGGCGTGGAGCTGAAGGAGATCGCCTCCGGCTTCCGCTACCAGGTGCGCCAGGAAGTGCATCCGTGGATCTCGCGGATGTGGACCGAGAAGCCCAGCCGCTACTCGCGCGCCTTGCTGGAGACGCTGGCGCTGATCGCCTACCGCCAGCCGATCACCCGCCCGGAGATCGAGCAGATCCGCGGCGTGGTGGTGTCCAGCAACATCGTCAAGACGCTGGAGGAGCGCGAGTGGATCCGCGTGGTCGGCTACCGCGACGTGCCCGGCAAGCCCGCGCTGTTCGGCACCACCCGCGCCTTCCTCGACTACTTCAACCTGAAGTCGCTGGACCAGCTGCCGCCGCTGTCCGAGATCCGCGACATGGAAGATCCGCAGATGGGCTTCGACCAGACGCCGCTGCCTGCCCGCGTGATCAAGGACCTGCCGATCGATCCGGACGAGGAGATCGGCGAGGAAGTCCCGGCCGAGGATGCCGCGGCGGAAATCGCCGAAGCCGCTCCGGCAACGGATACGCATGAAGTGCCGCGGCACGAAGCCGACGCTGCCGCGGCGGACACCGAGGCAGCCGCGTCTGCCGCCGACGCCGACGAGGCGAGCGCGCACAACGAACCCGAATCCGCCACTGCCGACGAGGCAGCGGCCCCCGCGGATGTCGAAGACGACACAACCGCACAGAATTCCTGAGGAGCAACGCGCATGACTGCGCCGAAAAAATCCACCCTATCCCTCAAGCGCGCGCCGGCCAGCGACGCCGCGCCGCTGGAGGAGCGCCTGCACAAGGTGCTCGCCAACGCCGGCCTCGGCTCGCGCCGCATGCTGGAACAGCGCATCCAGGCCGGCGAGATCGAACTCAACGGCAGTCCGGCCACCATCGGCACCAGCGTGCACGCGGGCGACCGCGTGGTGATCGACGGCAAGCAGTTCGTGATCGCCACCGACAACCGCGGCGACGCCGAGGTGCTGATCTACCACAAGCCCGAGGGCGTGCTGACCACCCGCGACGATCCCGAAGGCCGCCCCACCGTGTTCGAGCAGCTGCCGCGCCTGAAGGGCGCGCGCTGGGTCGCCGTGGGCCGCCTCGACATCAACACCACTGGCCTGCTGCTGCTCACCACCGACGGCGAGCTGGCCAACGCGCTGATGCATCCGCGCAGCGGCATCGAGCGCGAATACCTCTGCCGCGTGCACGGCGAAGTGCCCGACGAGGTGATCGAGAAACTCAAGGCCGGCGTGGAACTGGAAGACGGCCCCGCCCGCTTCGACGAGATCGCGGTGATCAGCCGCGGTGGCAGCCACAGCTGGTTCCGCGTGGTGATCCGCGAGGGCCGCAACCGCGAAGTGCGCCGGCTGTGGGATTCGCAGGGTTTCCTGGTCAGCCGGCTCAAGCGCATCCGCTACGGCAGCATCGAGCTGCCGCGCACCCTGCGCCGCGACGACTGCGCCACCTTGGACGAGGAAGCCGTGAAGCAGCTGCGCCAGACCGCCGGCCTTGGCGCGCCGCAGCCCGTGCTCACCCTGAGTCCGGTGCTGCACCAGCGCCGCGCCAGCCGCAACGTCACCGAGTACCGCCCCGAAAGCGGCGCCACCGGCGGCTGGAGCAGCGCCCATCACGACGAAGCGCGCGAGCTGCGCGCCTACGACCGCATCCGCGAGGAACCGCCGCGCGGCCGCCAGAAACAGCGCGCCCCCGGCCGCGAGGTGAACGGCAACGTGGCGCGGCCCGAGCGCGGCCCGGGCGCCGGCCTCCGCAAGAAGAACAGGCGCGGCGTCGCGCCGGGCCAGGAACTGCCCTCGGTGCGTACCTGGTTCGCCGGCGACAGCCGCGACGGCGCCGCCCGCCCGGCCGGCGCGCCCGGCAAGCGCCGCGGCGGCAAACCCGGCGGCGCCCGTGCCGGCACTGGCCAGGCCGGCTTCGCACCAGCCAGCCCCTACGGCGGTTTCGGCGGCGGCCACGGCAGCAGCCACGGCAACGAAGCCCGCCCCGGCGGCAACCGCCCGGGCGGTCGCGGCCGCCCGCAGGGCCAGGGCGGCAACCGCCCGCCGCACGGCGGCGGCCGTCCCAGCGGCAATCGCCCGCACGGACGCGGCGGCAGCGGCGGCAATCGTTCCGGCAACCGATGATCCGCATCTACCACAACAGCCGCTGCAGCAAGTCGCGCGCCACGCTGGCGCTGCTGGAAGGCCGCGAGGTCGAGGTGTCGAACTACCTCGACACGCCGCCCGATGCCGCTGAGCTCAGGCACCTGCTCGCCCTGCTCGGCATCCCTGCGCGCCAGTTGCTACGCAGCAGTGAGGCCGCGTACAAGGAACTCGGCCTCGCCGATCCCGCGCTCGGCGATGACGCCCTGATCGCCGCGATGGTCGCCCACCCGATCCTGATCGAGCGCCCCATCGTGGTCGCGAACGGCAAGGCTGCGATCGGCCGGCCGCCGGAGGCCGTACTGGCCATCCTCTGAGGGCGAAGCCTGGCGCGGCTTTCCTCGCCAGGCTTCGTTGCCCGCGATTCAATCGCCGTCGGCCGTCACGCGCGTCGCCGAGACGAGCCCCTTGACGCCGCCTTCGGCCGTCTTTCCGTCCGGGGAATACTGGGTCAGCGTGAAATTGCCGGAGTAGCTGTTCCCGCTGCGATCCAGCGTGATGTATTCGCGGATATTGGTCGGGCCGATGAAGGTCTTGCCGGTCGGATCCCAGCCCAACGCCCAGTGGTTGAGCCGGTAGGTCTGCGGCCCCGTCCGCGTCCAGGCGCCCATGCAGAAGCTCTGCGTCATCGGCGCCCGGCCGGAATTCATGAGCTCGGTGCCGTCGGCATGCCAGGTGGCGAAGCCCTGGTCCAGCACGATGCCGTCGCGTATGCCCGGATCACCCTTGGCGGTGAAGGTGAAGCGGTACAGGCCCGCGATTGGTTCCAGTTCCTGCAGGGGGTTGGTCATGCCGGGCACGAGTTGCTGCAGGCTGACCTTGGCCGCGTTTGCAGCCATGGCGTTGGACAGGCCGGCCGGCAGCAGCGGAACCGGGCCGGCCGCCGTTGCGTCGCCGATTCCGCAAGCTTTTGCGTTGTGGCAAAGCACGGTCGACAGACCGATCGCCGTCAGCGCGAGAACGGTGTGCAAGCGAGTATTCATGGCGTTGCCCTCAATGGTCGATGGGGTGGCACCCGCGGTGCGGCCCAGAGATAAACTGCGCGTCGACAGGGGCTTGAGTCATGATGGTTCGGCGAGGGAATCGCGAGAATCGAAGTTCCCGCGATGGCGGTGAGCCGAACCACGGCGACGGTCTGCACCATGGGAAACGACAGGATCTCGACGCACCCGGAAGCGCCCGCCAGGTTCGCGTTTGCGAACGTGGCGATCGACGCGGTCGCCCATCGGCTGACACGCGACGGCTGCGAGGTCGGGATCGAGCCGAAGGCCTTCGCCGTGCTGCTGGAATTCCTCGCCCACCCGGGCCAGTTGCGCAGCCGCAACGAATTGCTGGACGCCGTCTGGGGCCACACCTATGTCACGCCGGGCACGCTCAACCGCCTCGTCGCGCAGCTGCGACGCGCGCTGGGCGACGACAGCGAAAACCCGCATTGCATCCAGACCGTGCACGGACTCGGTTACCGCTTCATCGCGCCCCTGCATGTCCACCCGCAAGCGCAAGTCCAACCCGCGTTGCGCTTCACCCCGCCCGCACAGGCCCACCTGCCGGAACGCTCCGGCCAACTGGTCGGCCGCGAGCGCGACATCGAGGAGCTGGTGCAGGCATTGCGCGGGCACCGGTTGTTGACGATCGCCGGCCCCGGCGGCATCGGCAAGACCCAGGCGGCACTGGAAACCGCGCGGGTTTGCGCGGCGGATTTCCCCGATGGCGTCTGGCTGTTCGACTGCACGCCGCTTGCCACGGGAGAAGCGCTGGTACAGCGGGTGACCGCCATGTTCGATATCCGCGGCACCCTCGACGGGAACGAATTGACCACGCGGCTGTGCGAGCTGCTGCAACGGCGCAAGGCACTGCTGCTCTTCGACAACGCGGAACGGATTGCGGAACCGCTCGCGACACTGACCAGCGCCCTGCTGGCCGCATGCGCATCGCTGCACGTGCTGGTGACCAGCCAGCGCCGCCTGAACTGCGCCGACGAATCGCTGCATTGGCTGGAGCCGCTGGCGGTCCCGCCGCCGGGTGCATGGAGCACCTGCGACGAAGTTGCCGAATTGATGCAGGTGCCGGCCGTGCAATTGCTGCTGCTGCGCCTGCGCGCGGTCTCCACCCGATTCGCATTGACGCCGTCGAACGCCGCGGTAATCGCGGAAATCTGCCGTCGCCTCGACGGCCTGCCCCTGGCGCTGGAACTGGCCGCGGCGCGCCTGCGCATGCTCAGTCCCGAGCAACTGCTGGCGCGCTTGAACGACCACCTGCTCAGCCTTGCCGAAACCAGCCCGAACCGACCGGCACGACATCAAACCCTGTACGCGCTGATCGAATGGAGCTACGCGCTGCTGTCCGAGGGCGAGCAATCCCTGTTGCGCGGGTTGGGTGTCTTCAACGGCGGTTGCACTCTGGGCGGCGCGAACGTGATCGGTGCGACGTTCGGGATGGATGATGCGCAGACGCTCGACCTGCTTGGCGGCCTGATCGACAAGTCCCTGCTCGCCTTCGATGCGAGCGTCAACCCGCCGCGCTACATGCTGCTCGACAGTGTGCGGTTGTTCGCACTGGAGCGACTCGTCGAAAACGGCGAAGAGGCGCGTGCGCGCGATGCGCACCTTGCGCATTTCGTCGATTTCACCGAGCGCGTGAATGCCGGAATCCTGAGCGACGTCCACAAACCCTGGGTCGGCCGCGTCAGGCGTGAGAGCGCCAACCTGCATGCCGCCTTCGACCATGCGTCGACGCGACCGGATCTGGCCGAGGGTGCGCTCGCGGTGGTCGGCAATCTCTGCTGGTATTTCCGCGGAGCCTGTGATTTTCTTCAACCGGCGCAATGGCTGGAACAGGCATTGCAGAAGGACCCTTCACCCACGTTGTACCGCGCCCGCGCCTCGATCGCGCTTGGCATGGTGCTGCACCAGTCGCTGGATCACGCGCATGCCGGAGCGCGCCTGCGCGAAGGCATCGCGCTCGCCTCCGGCCTGGGAGACGCGTTCCTGGCCGGTGCAGGCCAGGCGATCCTGGCTTTCGAACTCGCCACCTGCGGGGATTTCACGGGCGCCGAACCGTGCGTAAGGGCGGCGCTGGAGATTGCCGAGGCGCACAACGACAGCTGGATTCATTCGAATGCGCTGCTGAGTCGCGGCATAGTCCAGGCCCTGAACGATCGCCACCGCGAAGCGGAAGCGAGCATGAGCGAGGCGGTGGACGACCTGTCCACGCGGAACGATTCCTTCCAGCGGGCCTACGCGCTGATCAATCGCGCCCTGCAGCGCTTCTATCTGGGGAATTGGCGGGGCGCCGCGCAAGACTGGCTGTCCGACCTGGATGTGTTCATCCCGATCCAGAACTGGCGTGGCGCGGCGGGTTGCGTGGAAGGCATGGCGTACGTTGCCGCCGAATGCGGCCGATTCGAGCGAGCCGCACGCTTCCTGGCCGCGGCCGCGCAGGTGCGCGACTGGACCGGCGCGCCGCTGATGCCGCAATGGCGGAAGGCGCAGCAGGCCGTCGCCCGGAAAGCACAGGACGCATTGGGGGCCGCGGAATTCGAGCGCGTGCAGCAGGCTGGCGCCGCTGCGCGCTTCGAGGACGTCGTGGCCGAAGCACGCATGATGCTGGCGGAAACCGTGACGACTCAGGTATCGCGCAACGGAGCGAGCAAGCCGTACGGGTCGTAATGCGCGCGCAACGCGGACAGTTTCACCCGGGTGGCGGAATCATGCGCCAGTTTGCCCAGGTCGCCCGTTTCGCCCGTGAAATTCGGCTGCATGCCGGCGCGCGCGTGGGGGGCGAGCGCGGTGCGCAGCCCGCGTGTCCAGTCGCGCACGGCGGTGAAGCGCTCCGCCGCACCGGCGTGGCCGATCACGTTGACGAAGAATGGCGCATCGCGGTTCGTGAAGGCCGTGGCACCGCCGGGAACGGCGGCCACGGCACCGCCCATGTGGTGCACGTGCACTTCGCACAGTGGATCCGGCGGCGTGGCCGCCAGCGGAACCAGGGCGCCGATCAGTGCGTCGTCGAGCGCATCGAGTTGCGAGGTCGTCCAGTAATAGTGGTCACCCGCTGGAGCGGAAGGGTCGAACGCCTGCTGCCACGCGGCGTATGGCATCACGCCTTCGTGGCGCCCCAAGGGCTGGCCGTGGTTCGTGAGCGGCGCCAGCACCAGCGGGCCTTGTTCGGGCTCGCCGCTCCAGCACCAGGCGAGCGCGACCACGCGTTGCCCGTGTGCTTCGGGTGGCAGGAACGGCAAGGGCGGCGCGGTGGTGAATACCAGCATCGCGACAAGGGCCTCCGGCGCGCCCGGCGTGAATTCGCGGAACTTGCGCAACAGGCCCGGGGCCGCCTCGACGGGGTGGAACACCACGCCGGCATAGACCTCGCCGACCGCATGCAGCCGATAGCAGAAACGCGTGACGACCCCGAACCCGCCCGCCCCGCCGCGCAGGGCCCAGAACAGGTCGGCGTGCCGCCGCTCGCTGGCCACCACGCTGCGGCCGTCCGCCAGTACCACGTCCGCCTCGATCAGGTTGTCGGCAGCCAGGCCGCAGCGGCGCATCAGCCAACCCACGCCGCCACCCTGGGTGAAGCCGCCCACGCCGGTGGTGGAGACAAAGCCACCAGTGGTGGCCAGGCCGTGCGGCTGCGTCGCCGCGTCCACGTCCCGCCACAGCGCGCCACCCTCGACGCGCGCGATGCGTGCCTGCGGATCCACCTCGATGCGGTTCATCGCACCCAGATCCAGCATCAGCGCATCGTCGCGCACGGCCAGCCCGGCCACGTTGTGGCCGCCGCCGCGCACGGTCATCGGCAGGCTGGCGCGGGCGGCAAACCGCACCGCGGCACCGACATCGTCGGCATCCAGGCATTGGGCGATGGCGAGCGGGCGACGATCGATCGCGCCGTTCCACACGCGGCGGCGTCGCTCGTACTCGGCATCGCCGGGCTGCAGCACGCGGCCCCGCAACCCCTCGGCCAACTCCTGCCAGGCAATTCCGGTGGGCATGACCCTCTCCCCTTTCGCGACGACGACACGGCACGCTGCCGGCCGGTCGGCATCATGCATCAGGCGAAAGCGGCAAACATGATGAAAGCGTTGGGGTTTGGCGAGAGGTCCACCCGGCCGTAACCGGGTGGACCGATCCGGTTACGGATCGCGTGTGGGTGCGCTCATCGCGGCGATGGCTGTGCCCCCCATCGCGATCAAACACCCCATCGTGGCCGCTCCATGGCAAGGCCGTGATCGGCCGTCCGCCGGAAGTGGCGTTCGCGATACCCGATCTGGCGCGCTTGTCGCGATCAATCTTGGCGACATGCCGGCTTGGCCATCCGGCTACTTCATCGCACCGATCGTCGCCTCGTCCAGCTCACCCGTGACCGGCAGCCCGCGAATCTTCTGGAACTTCCGGATTGCTGCCGAGGTGCCGGGGCCGGAAAGGCCGTCGACCTTGCTGGTGTACAAACCCAGTCCGGCCAGCTTGCGTTGGGCGTCGGCCAGGGAAAAGTCGTCGGCAGACTGGGTCGAGCCGTCCACTGCAAGCTTGCCGCCGGTACCCAGACCACCTGCAACATGTTGCGGCGCGTATGCGCGAACAGCCTGTACCAACTGGTTGTAGGAGTCGAGGAAAGCCCCCGCAATGACCTTGCCTTGCGGTGTCTTGCTGTACGCCCCCATGGCTCCGGCGCCGCCACCACCGATACCGAGCGCGCCGAAGCCGAAGTCCGTATTTTTCGCGCTGCCTTCCGCCGCAGCCACCTGCACGCCCGAGCGCGTATCGACAAGCATCAGCGTTGTGGAGGCTTCACTTGTCTTCATGGACCCGGCCACGGCGCCGATGATCGCGCCGTAAGGCAGCAAACCCGCCAGACCAGCGGCGCCGCCACCCGTATTCTGCGAAAACTGGATGGTAGGCGTGACCACGTAATCGGCAGCAACCATCTGCCCCTTGCCCATGTTGCTGCGGTTACGCAGCTCGCCCGAAGCGCCGAGATCGCGCTCCTGCATCATCGAGTTCATCGCACGACCGCGATCCACCACGACAAAGCAATTGCTCTGCTGAATCATCAAACGGATCAGCGGTGTCGCCGCGGGCAAGTGATACTGGGTCGTCAGGATGATGTACCACGACTGGCCGGTATCTTCCTCGACTGCAATCGTGCCCAGCGGGCGATCGCAATGCTCGAGCGTCTTGGCGGCATTGGCACTCGCAGCACCACCTGCCGACCCGCCGACCGGATTCTTGCTGCCACCGACAGCCATGTCGGAACAGCCGCAAACCAACAGCGACGAACTTACTGCAAGCGCCAGCAGGACCGGCTTCATAGAATCAATTCTCATGACAACTCCTTGTGTTGAACGATTGGATGCGCACAGACAGGCTCGGACTTCTTTGTTCCCCTTAGTTGAAACAGACAGGCAAGGCTTCGCGAATGCGCATTCACCGGTGCCGGCGAGTGTCATATCGACAAATCAGATGAACGGGTGGCTGCTTGAGACAGACAACCGACACAGCGCCGGTTGGCACGCCGACTGCAAGGTGTCGGGCAATGGTCCGAGGGTGCCGTTGGAAAACCTGGCACGCGCGGATACAAGGCTTCCCGGTGTCTCACCGCGGCAAAATCGCGGGACTCGACCCTCACCGGTACGACGCAGGTCGTCCTGTCTGATACGTCCATGAACAACATGATCTTCCTTGAAGCACCACCATGGCGCTTTCCCCCTGAGCACTGCCGACACCACGCATTGCGCGCCGGCAGCGGCGTGTCATCAAGGCTAAGTTATCCGAGGCGCGCATATCAAGCGCGACAACCCGCTTTGATCTCGAAATTTCTTCAAATGCAGACATCGTCACGTCGCCCGGATTAAGCAGACAGACGGCGTCAGGATTTGCCTACATTTCTCGTCTTTCGCGCTGATTGCATTCACGCAAATACGCGATGATGCAGAGTCAGCCGGATTCGAGCGTGAACGCGTCGGCGTCCATCCACGCCGGAAAGCGTTCGCGGTGCGCGAGCAGCGGCGCGGGATCGAGAGTGAGCGTGGCCACCTGTTCCAGCGCACCGCATTCCACCAGCGCTTCGCCCACCGGATCGAGCACCGCGCTGTCGCCGGCGTAAGGCAGCTCGTTGCCGTCCACGCCCACGCGGTTCACGCCGATCACGTAGCTGAGGTTCTCGATCGCGCGGGCGCGCAGCAGGGTGCGCCAGGGCTGGCGGCGTGGCGCGGGCCAGTTCGCCACGAAGATCGCGAGGTCGTAATCCATGCCGGCCGCCGCGCTCGCCAGCCGGCGGTTGCGCAGCCACACCGGGAAGCGCAGGTCGTAGCAGACCTGCGGCAGGATGCGCCAACCCTTGAGTTCCACGATCAGCCGTTCGCTGCCGCCGCCGTAGCGGGTGTGCTCGCCGGCCATGCGGAACAGGTGGCGCTTGTCGTATTGCTCGAAGCTGCCGTCCGGGCGCGCCCAGATCAGGCGGTTGTACACGGTGTCGCCCTCGCGGATGGCGAGGCTGCCACACAGCACGGCGCCGACTTCCTGCGCCAGCGCGCGCATCCACGCCACGCCCTCACCGTCCATCGTGTCGGCGCTGGCACGGGTGTCGTTGCTGAAGCCGGAGAGGAAGGTCTCCGGCAGCACGATCAGGTCGCTGCCGCGCGCACGGCGTACCAAGGCACCGTAGTAGTCGCGGTTGGCCGGCGCGTCGTGCCAGCGGGTGGCGCCCTGCACCAGCGCGACCCTCAACGGCTGCAAACTCACAGCTTGCACAGCCGCTCGGCGGCCGCCTCCATGGTGACGTCGCTCTTGGCGAAGCACAGGCGCAACAGGCGCGTGCCCGGCGCGGTTTCGCAGAACGGCGACAGCGGGATCGCCGCCACCCCGCCCTCTTCCACCAGCCAGCGGCTGAAGGAAAGATCATCCTCGTCGCGGATCGCGGAGTAATCCACCAGCTGGAAGTAGCCGCCCGGCACGTCCAGCAGCTTGAAGCGCGAGGGCGCCAGCAGCGCGCGGAAGCGGTCGCGCTTGGCTTGGTAGAACGCGGGCAGCTCCAGGTAGTGCTGCGGATCGCTGGCGAGGAAGTCGGCGAACGCGGCCTGCGCGGGATAGAAGCTGCAGAACGTGAGGTACTGGTGCACCTTGCGGAATTCCGCCGTGAGCGCCTTGGGCGCCACCGCGTAGCCCAGCTTCCAGCCGGTGCAGTGGTAGGTCTTGCCGAAGGAGGAGATCACGATGCTGCGCGCGGCCAGTTCCGGATGGCGCAGCACGCTCTCGTGTTGCCGGCCGTCGTAGACGATGTGCTCGTACACCTCGTCGGACAGCACCACGATGTCCGTGTCGCGCACGATCGCGGCGAGCTCGTCGAGATCGGCCGCCGACAGCACCGCGCCCGAGGGGTTGTGCGGGCTGTTGATGAGGATCATGCGCGTGCGCGGCGTCACCGCATCGCGCACACGCTGCCAATCCACCGAGAAAGCCGGGGCGATCAGCGGGAGGTGCACCGCCTTCGCGCCCTGCAGCTCGATCGCCGGTTCGTAGCTGTCGTAGGCGGGATCGAACACGATCACTTCCTCGCCTGCGCGCACCACCGCGGCGATCGCCGCGAACAGCGCCTCGGTGGCGCCGGAGGTGACGGTGATCTCGGCATCCACGTCGGGGCGATGGCCGTACATGCGCGCGGTCTTCGCCGCGATCTGCTCGCGCAGCGGCGCGGTGCCGTGCATCGGCGCGTACTGGTTGCGGCCCTCGTTCATCGCGCGCGTCAGCGCGTCGCGCAACCCTTGCGGCGGTTCGAAATCGGGAAAGCCCTGGCCCAGGTTCACCGCCTTGTGCTCCAGCGCGAGCTGGCTCATCACGCTGAAAATGGTGGTGCCGACCTTGGGGAGTTTGGTGTCGATCTTCATCGTGCCGCCATATGGAAGTCCAAACGAAAGCGTAGCATGCGCATGCAGCCGCTGTAGGAGCGCACCCTGTGCGCGAAGGCTCCTGCTCCGATCAGCGTCAGGGCCTTCGCGCACAGGGTGCGCCTACAGGTCAGGCAGGGCTCGCGTCTTGCACTCCTCGTGCTTGCGCAAGGTGGTCGCGGGCAGGCGTTCGGCGAGAAAGTCCACCAGCGCGCGCACGCCCGGCAGCATGCCGCGGCGGCTGGGATAGATGAAGTGCATGGTGCCTTCCGGCGCGCTCCATTCCGGCAGCAGCACCTCCAGCTCGCCTCGGGTCACTGCCGGCGCGCAGACGAACTCCGGCAGCAGGGTCACGCCGATGCCGCGGCGCGCCGCTTCCAGCAGCACGGCGAAGTCACCGCAGATCAGCCGTGCCTGCACTTCCACGTTGACGCGCTCGCCCGCCGCGTCGATCAGCTCCCAAGTCTGCGGGCCTTCGTGTTCCTGCATCGACAACGCCGGCAGCTTGGCCAGTTCGTCGGGATGCTGCGGTCGGCCCAAGGCATCAAGCAGCGCAGGGCTGGCCACCGGCAGCACGCGCGACTGGCCGAAGCTGCGCACCACCATGTTGGCGTCGGTGTCGAGCTTGCTGCGCACGCGGATCGCCAGGTCGTAGCCTTCGCCCAGCAGATCGACGCGGCGGTTGCTGGAAAGCACGCGCACCTGCAGCCGCGGGTACTGCGTCAGGAAGTCCGGCAGCACGTGGGCGAGGATGGTCTGGGTGAGCGACACCGGGCAGCTCAGGCGCACCACGCCGCGCGGTTCGGCGCGCAGCTCGTCCACCGCTTCCTGCGCGGCGCGTGCCTCCTCCAGCACCGCGCGGCAATGCGCGTAGAAGCGTTCGCCCACCTCGGTGACCACGAAGCGGCGGGTGGTCCGCTGCAGCAGGCGCACGCCGAGCCGGTCCTCCAACTGCGCCACCCGCTTGCTGAGCCGCGACTTGGGCACGCCCAGCGCCCGTCCCGCCGCGGAGAAGCCGCCGTGCTCGACCACGGCGGCGAAGAAATACAGGTCATTGAGATCCTGCAAGGCGCCATTCAACTGCAGCATGAGCGTTTCCTTTCCAGAACGACCAGTTCAAGTTTTGCCGGCTTATCACCGGATTGTTCCAAATATACCTTGATTGCGTCGCCGGACACGCCGGCCCCGATCAGGAAACCGCCATGAAACTCTTGCACATCGATTCCAGCGCGCTGGGCAGCCATTCGGTTTCGCGCCAGCTGTCCGCGGAGGTCGTTGCCGAACTGCAGCGCATGCATCCGGGCATCGAGATCCGCTACCACGACCTCGCCGCCCAGCCCCTGCCGCACTGGACACCGGTGGCCGACGCCGCCGATCCCGCCGCCGTGCGCGGCAGCGAGATGCTGGACGAATTCCTCGCCGCCGACATCGTGGTGATCGGGGCGCCGATGTACAACTTCAGCATCCCCAGCCAGCTCAAGGCCTGGCTGGACCGCATCGCCGTGGCGGGCAAGACCTTCCTCTACGGCCCCAACGGCCCCGAGGGCCTGGCCGGCGGCAAGCGCGTGATCGTGGCGTCCAGCCGTGGCGGCGCGCACGCCAACAGCCCCATGGATTTCCAGGAGCCCTACCTGCGCGCCCTGCTCGGCTTCCTCGGCATCGACCACGTGGAGTTCGTGCGCGCCGAAGGCGTCAACATGGGTGACGACCACAAGTCGAAGGCACTGGCCGCGGCGCGCCAGGCCATCGGTACGCTGGGAGCGCTGGCCCGGGCCGCCTGAGCCGCGCCAGCTCGAAGCAGAACCCGCGCAAGGCCAGCCCCGTGCTGGCCTTGCGCTTTTTCGTGCCCGACTGCCGTCCCGGGACCACCCCTGCCATCAGTCATGTTGCCAAACCGGCAGGTTCCGCTTGACGGGCTCAGCTTCAGTGTTATAGTTCACTACAACACCGGTCCACGAGCTCACTAGAGGAGAGTCGACATGAACGCGAAGCACGAGTCCCGCACGAACCGTCCCGCCGTCGTCACCGACGACGTCTTCGTCTCCACCCTGATCCCGGCCCGGCATTGGATCGCCTCCGCCGCTGCCCTGGTGATGACCTGTCTGACCCTGGCGCTGGTGAACCTGCCGGTCCGCACCCCCGAGGTGGCCTGGATCAACGGCATCCACGTGACCAACCTGGCGCCGGTCGAGGTGACCCCCACCGCCGCCGAATGGAAGGCCGCGACCCTGCTGGAACATGCCGCGGTGGGCATCGCCACCCTGCCCGACGGCGGCAGCGCCGCGCGGCTCGGGGCGCAGTTGGCCATGCCCTACTATTCGTTTGGCTCTTCGACGGCCGGCATCGCCAGCAGCAAGGAATAATCCATGACCATCACCTGGAACGACAGCATCCCGATCTATCGCCAGCTGCACCAACGCGTGGTGGCGATGATCCTGGATGGCGCCTTGAACGAGGGCGACCCGCTGCCGTCGGTGCGCCAGGTGGCCGCGGATTTCCAGATCAATCCGCTGACCGTGTCGAAGGCGTACCAGGAGCTGGTCGACGAACGCTTGGTTGAGAAAAGGAGGGGCTTGGGCATGTTTGTCATCGAGGGAGCGCGCGAGGAACTCTTGAAATCCGAACGCGAACGTTTTCTGCGCGAGGAATGGCCCGCGCTGTACGCCCGCCTGCAACGGCTGGGCCTGGACCTGAAGACCCTGCTGCGCGAGACGCAGGCCGACCCGGAGAAGCCCGCATGAACGCCGTCGTCGTCGCCAGTGGCCTGAGCAAGCGCTACAAGAACACCGCCGCGCTGGACAATGCGAGTTTCCGCATCGAGGCCGGCCGCATCGTGGGCCTGATCGGGCCGAACGGCGCGGGCAAGACCACCGCGCTGAAGGCCATCCTCGGCCTCACCGACTTCCAGGGCGAGCTCAGCGTGCTGGGCCTCGACCCGCGCAAGCAGCGCGGCAAGCTGATGGAGCAGGTCTGTTTCATCGCCGACGTGGCGGTGCTGCCGCGCTGGATCCGGGTGCGCGAGGCGGTGGACTTCGTCGCCAACGTGCACCCGCGCTTCGACCGCAGGAAGTGCGAGGCCTTCCTGGCCCGCACCAAGCTCACGCCCGAGCAGCGCGTCAAGCAGATGTCCAAGGGCATGATCGTGCAGCTGCACCTGGCCCTGGTGATGGCGATCGACGCCCGCCTGCTGGTGCTGGACGAGCCCACGCTCGGCCTGGACATCCTCTACCGCAAGCAGTTCTACCAGAACCTGCTGGAGGACTACTTCGACGAGAACAAGACCATCATCGTCACCACCCACCAGGTGGAGGAAGTCGAGCACATCCTCACCGACCTGATGTTCATCCGCGACGGAAAAATCGTGCTGGATGCCGACATGGATGCGGTGGGCGAGCGCTTCGCCGAAGTGATGGTCGGCCCCGACAAGGCCGCCGCCGCTCGCGCACTGAAGCCGCTGGACGAGCGCCAGGTATTTGGCAAGAGCATCTTCCTGTTCGACGGCGTCGAACGCGCGCAGCTGGAGGCGCTGGGCGAGATCCGCCGCCCTGCCGTCAGCGACCTGTTCGTCGCCACCATGAAAGGGACCTACGCATGAAAACCCCGGCTCTGAACGAAATGTACTGGCTGGTGAAGCGCGAGTTCTGGGAGCACCGCGGCGGCTTCCTGTGGGCGCCGGTGATCACCGGTGGCGTGTTCCTGCTGCTGAACCTGATGGGCGTCATCGCCGGCGAGGTGTTCGGCGCGCAGCACGGCATCCATTCCCTGTTCAACGCCCGCATCCACATCCTCGACCACGCGCTGAGCGCGGACGAGGCGGCCCGGGCGGGCATGCTGATGGACATGGTGATGTACTCGACCACGTTCATCATCAGCATCGTGCTGGGCTTCGTGGTGTTCTTCTACTGCCTCGGCGCGCTGTACGACGACCGCCGCGACCGCAGCCTGCTGTTCTGGAAATCGCTGCCGCTGTCGGATTCCGCCACCGTGTTCTCCAAGGTGGTGGCCGGCACCCTGCTGGCGCCGGTGATCGCGGTGGTCTGCGGCGTGGTCACCGGCATCGCGATGCTGCTGATGTACGTCACCACGCTGTCCTTCCACGGCGTCGGCGCCTGGCACCTGCTGGCCTATGCGCATCCGTTCCGGGTCGTCGCCAACCTGGTCGGCACCATCCCGCTGTACGCGCTGTGGGCCTTGCCCGCCACGGGCTGGCTGTTGCTCTGCTCCGCCTGGGCGCGCAGCAAGCCCTTCCTGTGGGCCGCGGTGCTGCCGATCGCGGTGGGCATGATGCTGGGCTGGTTCAACCTGATGGGTGCGCCGGTCATGGGCAACAACTGGTACTGGAGCGACGTCTGCGGCCGCATCCTGCTCAGCGTGTTCCCGGGCAGCTGGCTGGGCGCGGGCAACTACCAGGCCGTGAGTAGCGATGCGGTACACGGGCTGGACGCCCTGAACCTGGGCACCGCCTACAGCGTGATGGGCACGCCGGGTTTCTGGATCGGCGCGGTCGCCGGCCTCGCCCTGCTCGTCGGCACGATCTGGCTGCGCCGCTGGCGCGACGACAACTGATACCCAGCCGTACTCAAACGGGGAGAACCACGATGAAAGGCAACGCGTTCACCGGCAGCATCCTTGCGCTGGCCCTGCTGCTGCCGCTCACGGCCTGCAGCCAGTCCAACCAGAGCGATACGGGCACCGGCGGCAACGGCGACGTGGCCAAGGCGATGCAGGAAGCCCGGCAGCAGACCTCGCCGTCGGTCATCGCCGCGGAGGTGCAGAAGGGCATCGACAAGGCCAAGCAGGAGCTGGTCACCCAGGACATCGACGTCACCAATGTCCGCGTCGGCAAGGGCGAGCACCACGATCACGACAACCGTCCCAAGGCCGCGATCACCCCGCAGGGCGACCTGCTGATCGCAGGCAGCAAGGTGGATGCCACGCCCGCGCAGCACGCCTTGCTGGTGGATTACCGCCAGCAGATCATCGGCATCGCCGAGGCCGGCATGGACATCGGCGCCAGCGGTGCCGACCTGGGCGTCAGCGCGGCACGGGAGGCGATCTTCGGCGCGCTCGCCGGCAAGAGCGACAAGGAGATCGAGGCCAGCATCAAGCCGCAGACCGACAAGATCCAGGCGGCCGCCCTGCGCCTGTGCAAGCGCCTGCCCGACCTGCTCGTCTCGCAGCAGAAGCTGGCCGCCGCCCTGCCGGCGTTCCAGCCCTACGCCACGATGACCCAGAAAGACGTCGACGACTGCGGCAAGGACATCGCCGACAGCAACGGCAAGAAGGGTGTCGCCGTGTTCTCCGATTGATCCCGGCCTGCATCAACGTCGACGGAACCCTCCGATGAAACTTCGCTACCTCGCCTGCACCGCCCTGCTCTGCACCCTGCTCGCCGCCTGCGGTCGCGACAGCGGCACCACCATCGCCGGCGACAACGGCAGCATCCAGCTGCGCGACGGCGTGGCGGTGATCCACGTCACCGGCCAGCCTGACGCACGCGTCAGCGGCGATGGCGACCTCAGCATCGACGGCAAGCCGGTGACGCTCACTTCCGACCAGCGCGACCTGCTCAAGCAGTACTACGTGGGCGTCTACAAGATCCGCAGCGAAGGCATCGCCACCGGCAAGGCCGGCGCCGCGCTGGCCGGCCAGGCCGTCGGCAGCGTGATGTCGGGGCTGGCGCACGGCGACACCGACAAGATCGGCAAGGACATCCAGGCGCAAGCCGGCAAGGTCACCGCCCAGGCCGCCGCGATCTGCGACGGCCTCGAACAGCTGCGTGCCGCGCAGGACGCCGTGGCCGCCCAGGTTGCGGCATTCCGCCCCTACGCCACGCTGGACAAGGACAAGGTGGCGAAGTGCAAGCAGGGGATGGACGAGGCGAACCGCTCGCTGGCGACGCATTGAAGCGACGGCAACCCGCTGCCACCTGACGAACCACGATCCTGCGGACGCGGCGAACTCACTCGCCGTGGATGCCACCCCTGGTCAACGCCAGCGGATCGAGCAGCTTCTGCAGCTCGGCTTTCGACAGCCCGGTGGTTTCCAGCGCCACGTCGAGGATCGGGCGGTGCTGCTTGTAGGCCTGTTTCGCCGTGGCCGCGCCCTTCTCGTAGCCGATCACCGGGTTGAGCGCGGTGACCAGGATCGGGTTCAGTGCCAGCGCCTGGTTCACACGCGCCCTGTTCACGACGAAGCCGGCGATGCTCTTGTCGGCCAGCAGGCGCGAGACGTTGGCGAGGATGCCGATGGATTCGAGCAGGTTGAGCGCGATCAGCGGCAGCATCACGTTGAGCTGGAAGTTGCCGGACTGGCCGGCCACGGCGATGCCCGCGTCGTTGCCGATCACCCGCGCGGCCACCATCGCCACCGCCTCGGGGATCACCGGGTTTACCTTGCCGGGCATGATGGATGAGCCGGGCTGCAGCGCGGGCAGTTCGATCTCGCCCAATCCCGCCAAGGGGCCGGAGTTCATCCAGCGCAGGTCGTTGGCGATCTTCATCAGCGCCACGGCCAAGGTCTTGAGCTGGCCGGACAACTCCACCGCGTCGTCCTGCGCGGCCATGCCCTCGAACGGGTTTTCCATCGCCTCGAAGCGCACGCCGGTGAGCTTCTTCAGCTCGCGCGCCACCGCGGCGCCGAACTTCGGATCGGCATTGATGCCGGTGCCCACCGCAGTGCCACCTTGGGGCAAGCGGCGCATGCGTTTCAACGCATCCTCGATGCGAGCGCTGGCCGAGCCGATCTGCGCGGCCCAGCCGGACAGCTCCTGGCCGAAGGTCACCGGCATCGCGTCCATCAGGTGGGTGCGGCCAGTCTTGGCCACATTGCGCAACTGGCGCGCACGCTGCTCGATGGTCTTCTTGAGGTGCTTCAGCGCGGGCAGCAAAGCTTCGTGCGCAAGCAGCGTGGCGCTGACGTGGATCGCGGTGGGGATCACGTCGTTGGAACTCTGCCCGTAATTGACGTGGTCGTTGGGGTGCACCTTCGCGCCTGCCTGGGCAGCAAGATGCGCGATCACCTCGTTCGCATTCATATTGGTGCTGGTGCCCGAGCCGGTCTGGAACACGTCGATCGGAAACTGCGCGTCGTGCTCGCCGTTCGCCACCGCCAGCGCAGCCTTGCGGATCGCCGCGGCCTGGCCCTTCTTCAGGTAGCCCAGCCCGAGGTTCGCCTCGGCCGCGGCGGCCTTGATCAGGCCCAGCGCGCGGATGAACTCGCGCGGCAGGCGCAGGCCGGAGATCGGGAAGTTGTCGATCGCGCGCTGGGTCTGCGCGCCATACAGCGCGTCGGCGGGCACCTTCAGTTCGCCCATGCTGTCGTGTTCGATGCGGAAACCGCTCATGACGAAAATCCTTTGTGGCAAGGCCGTTGAATAATCAGTGGGTAGTTTCGTATTTTTGAGCCGTTCGGGCTGAGCGTAGCGCCGAAGGCGCGAAGTCGAAGCCTTTCCGACACCCCTTCGACTGCACCGCTACGCGGCTACGCTCAGGGTGAACGGAAAATTGGTATTCCTCGCCACTATATGCCAGCAGGCATTGCGCCGCCGTCAATGTAAAATGGCCGTTTCCCCGTGCCGGAACGCCCCGATGTCCAACCACGCCCTCACCGCCCTGTCGCCGCTGGACGGCCGCTACGCCGGCAAGGTCGAGCCGCTGCGCCCGATCTTCAGCGAGTTCGGCCTGATGCACCGCCGCGTGCACGTGGAGATCGAATGGCTGCTGGCGTTGGCCGCCGAGCCGGGTATCGCGGAACTGCCGCCGTTCACGGAAACCCAGATCAAGCAGCTGCACACCATCGCCGACAGCTTCGCGATCGAGGAAGGCGCGCGCATCAAGGCGATCGAGGCCACCACCAACCACGACGTCAAGGCGGTGGAGTACTTCATCAAGGAGCGCATGGGCTCTGATCCTGCCTTGGCCCAGGCCAGGGAGTTCGTGCATTTCGCCTGCACCAGCGAGGACATCAACAACCTCTCCTACGCGCTGATGCTGAAGGACGCCCGCGAGCAGGTGTTGCTGCCGGCCTTCGACCGCATCATCGCCCGGCTGCGCGAACTGGCGCACGCGAACGCCGGCTTGCCGATGCTCTCGCGCACTCACGGCCAGACCGCCTCGCCCAGCACCCTCGGCAAGGAACTGGCGAACGTGGTGGCGCGGCTGGAGCGCCAGCGCAAGCAGCTCGCCGCGCTGGACATCCCCGGCAAGATCAACGGCGCGGTGGGCAACTACAACGCCCACGCCATCACCTACCCGGAAATCGACTGGCGCGCGTTCTCGCAGCGCTTCGTGGAAAGCCTGGGCCTGGACTACAACCCCTACACCACGCAGATCGAGCCGCACGACGGCGTGGCCGAATACTGCGACGCGGTGCGCCGCGCCAACACCATCCTGATCGACCTCGCGCGCGACGTGTGGGGCTACATCTCGCTGGGTTACTTCAAGCAGAAACTCAAGGAGGGCGAAGTCGGCTCGTCCACCATGCCGCACAAGGTCAACCCGATCGACTTCGAGAACGCCGAAGGCAACTTCGGCCTCGCCAACGCACTGCTCGGTCACTTCGCGGAAAAACTGCCGATCAGCCGCTGGCAGCGCGACCTCACCGACTCCACCGTGCTGCGCGCGCTGGGCACCGCGTTCGGCCATACGCTCGTCGCACTCGAGTCGCTGCAGAAGGGCTTGGGCAAGCTCACCGTGAACGCCGACCACCTCGCCGCCGACCTCGACGCCAGCTGGGAAGTGCTGGCCGAAGCCGTGCAGACCGTGATGCGCCGCTACGGCCTGCCGCAGCCCTACGAGCAACTCAAGGCGCTGACCCGCGGCCAGGGCATCACGAAGGAATCGATGCGCGACTTCATCGGCAAGCTGGAGCTGCCCGCCGAGGCGAAGCAGCGGCTGCTCGACCTCACGCCGGGCGGCTATATCGGCTTGGCCGAGGGGCTGGCGCGGGAGATTTGATCCCGCCATCGCCGCACACCGTCATTCCGGCGAAGGCCGGACAAGCGCGAAGCGCGCAGAACGCCCGAAGGGCGGCCCCGCAGGGGCGAGCGCAGCGAGTCATCCAGTCAGGTGACTCGTGCGTAGCACGCAACACCCGCTTCGTGTGCTTCGCACGCATGCCTTACTGGATTCCGGCCTACGCCGGAATGACGAGCAAACCATCGGGCCGCGCGTTTCCACGCGCGGCCCGATGCGTATCAGGCGTTCGCCTTCTTCACCAGTGCTTCCGCCTCCATCGCCTCGCGCACCGCCGGGCGCTCGCCCACGCGCTTCTGGAAGGCCAGCAGCGACGGAAAGCCCGACAGGTCCAGCTCCACGTGCTTCGCCCAGTTGGTCACGGTGAACAGGTAGGCATCGGCCGCGGTGAACTTGTCGCCCAGCAGGAAGGGCTGCTTCGCCAGCACGTTCTCGATGAACTGGTAGCGGCGCTTCAGGTATTCCTTGCGCTCGGCGCGGGTGGCCTCGGGCGTCTCGGGCTTGAACAGCGGGCTGTAGCTCTTGTGGATCTCCGAGTTGATGTAGCCCAGCACCTCCTGCAAGTGGTAGCGCGGCAGCGTGCCGTTCGCGGGCGCCAGCTTGCTCGCCGGATTCTGGTCGGCCAGGTATTGCACGATCGCCGGGCCCTCGGTCAGCACTTCGCCGCTGTCCAGCTCCAGCACCGGCACATAGCCCTTGGGATTGACCAGCCAGAAATCCGCGCCGCTCTCGGTGCGCTTGGCCTTGCCGTCGACCTTCTCCAGCTGCAGCGGAATGCCGGCCTCGAGCGCCACGATGTGCGGGGACAGCGAGCAAGCGCCGGGGGAGTAATAGAGCTTCATGCGATGACTCCTGGTGGGGGCGGGGGACGGATGCGCTCCGATCGAAACCGCGCATCCAAGCCCCGCATGCTACGCCGCCATGGTTACCATTGGATACCATGTACCCTCCGATCAGCCGCAGAATGCGGTAACCCCGCGGTTACCATCGCCACGCCAACAACGAGCCAGCCCATGGGCCTCCCCGTACGCAAGAGCAAGGTCATACCGCCGCCCGCCTGCCCGCTCACCGAAAGCCTGACGCTGCTGCGCGGCGCCTGGGCACCGAACGTGATCTGGTACCTCAGCGGCGAACCCCGCCGCTTCGGCGAACTGCGCCACGATATCCCGCGCATCTCGGCCCGCGTGCTCAGCGCCCGCCTGCGCGAACTGGAATCGCGCGGCCTGGTCAGCCGCCGCCTGCTGGCCACCTCCCCGCCCTCCGCCGAATACGCGCTCACCGAACTCGGCCGCGAACTGCTGCCCGCGATCAATGCGCTGGCGCGGGTGGGGCAGAAGCTGATTGCGGAGTGGGATTCGCGAGCTTCGTTGGGGAAGAAGGCGCGTGTGGTGGGGTGAGGAGCGCTTGCTTGCAATGTTGGTTAGTGGAACGATGCTGATGGTGTTTTAGCATGCCGAACGCTCCGTGGTTAGGTTGCGAGATTTCATTGCAATTTGACACCTGCTTTAAAGGTAGCCAGCACTCAAGGAGACTCTATGAACGTTCCATCTGGTGAACAGCCAACCAGCAAAGTACGCAGCGTTTTTAAGGCTATACCAGCAACGCTCGTTCTTCTTGTCATCGCATGGTTTCTCTTCGCAGGCCGAATTTCGTACGCTGCGTCCGAGTGTTCCAAGGGGGTAAAGCAGTGTGTCGTTGGCGTCGGGGTAGCGCTAGGCGTCGTTGACGTGTACGACAAGAACGGTCACTGCACTGGCGTCGGGTGCCATTTCTGAGTGGCCGCCTCTATCCGTACTGGGCAGTGCCATCCAACTCAAAACGTTAGCCGTTAAGAGTTATGTCACGAATCTACATGCTCACCCGGAAACTTCTGCCAGTTTCCAAACAATTGGCTTGGTCTCGGTCACGAATCGAGCATGGCTACGGCAGAGATATTGCAATCGCCAAGCAAACTAAAAGCCATGATGAGGTGCGTAGCCTTGAGTCAGCTATGCGCTTCGAGCTTGAGCTGCAACGTGAAGAGGAGGATGCCTATCTAACCCGGCAACTTCTACGCAAAGCTAGACATCTTCGTATACCGATTCCACTTAACAATGATGACGGCGACGCCAAGTCAGATCGGTGGTATGAAGGCAGTCAAACTGGCGGCCGGTATCTTACAGTCAATGGCATCCGAGAACTTCGCGAAGAAATCAGGCATGAGCTTAAAGCGCGACATGAGCATCGTGCTCAATTTGTGGTCTGGCTTTCCGCCATTACTGGCATCATTGGTGCTGTTACCGGATTAGTCGCCGTGCTTCAAAAGCACAGCTGACGCTTTAAGTGAGAGGCCACGCAGCCGATTAGCACGAGCGTCAAATGTCCCCTCACTCCACCTCATCCGACCCCTCGTTGACCCCCTCGAACAGGAACGTCGACAGGTAGCGCTCGCCGGTATCCGGCAGCATCGCCAGCAGCACCGAACCTTCCGGCGCGGTCTTGGCCACGTCCAACGCCGCAGCCAGCGTGGCGCCGGAGGAGATGCCGGTGAAGATGCCCTCCTTCTGCGCCAGTGCGCGCGAGGTGTCGCGGGCCACGGTGTCGTCCACCGTCACCAGCTGGTCGACCACCTTGCGGTTGAGCACGGCGGGCACGAAGTCGGGGGTCCAGCCCTGGATCTTGTGCGGCTGCCATTCCTTGCCGCCGAGCAGCGAGGCGCCCGCCGGCTCGGTGGCGATCACCTTCACTTCCGGGCGCGCCACCTTGAGCACCTCGCCCACGCCGGTGAGCGTGCCGCCGGTGCCCCAGCCGCTGACGAAGTAGTCGAGGCGGCGGCCGGCGAAGTCGCGCAGGATTTCCGGTGCGGTGGTCTGGCGGTGGTAAGCCGGGTTGGCCGGGTTCTCGAACTGGCGGGCGAGGAACCAGCCGTGCTTGCGCGCCAGCTCTTCCGCCACCTGCACCATGCCGGTGCCGCGCGCGGCGGCGGGGGTGAGCACCACCTTGCCGCCGTAGGCGCGGATCAGCTTGCGCCGCTCGACCGAGAACGAGTCGCTCATCACCGCCACGAACGGGTAGCCGCGCGCCGCGCACACCGCAGCCAGCGCCACGCCAGTGTTGCCCGAGGTGGCTTCGACCACGGTCTGGCCGGGCTTGAGCGTGCCGCGCTGCTCGGCGTCGAGGATGATCGCCAGTGCGAGGCGGTCCTTTACCGAACCCGCGGGGTTGAACGCCTCCACCTTCACGTACAGCTCGACGTGCTTCGGGGCGAGGCGGTTGAGGCGCACGATGGGCGTGTTGCCGATGGTGCCGAGGATGCTGTCGTAAATCATGGTGGGGCTCCGGACGATGGGCGCACGCGATCATATGTGCGGGTTTGCTAAGGCGATGTGTTCCAGCTTGCCCCCTGAGCGCAGGGCGAGGTCGGGAGGGGGGCTCGACGCTGGCAGGTGAAGCACCCCACCCCGGCCTCCCCTGCAACGCAGGGGAGGGTGCAGTTCTTCGATCAGGCGAGGCGGCGCAAAGGGACGGCGGCTTCGCGTGGCGGCCGTGGTGGCTTGAGCTGCCGCACGGCGGCCACGGCTTCGCCCAGCGGTGCTGCACCGAACCAGGCCAGCCGGTCGGCCAGCGCGGCCACCTCGCCCAGTATCAGCAACGCGGGCGAGCGCACCGCGTGCGCGGCGGCCCGTTCGGGCAGGTTGGCCAGGGTGCCGGTGACCACGCGCTGGTTCGCGCGCGTGCCGTTCTCGACCAGGGCAAACGGCGTGCTCGCGGCGCGGCCATGTGCCAGCAGGCGTTCGCGCAGACTGTCGAGGCCGGCCACGCCCATGTACACCGCGAGCGTCTGGCGCTCCTGCGCCAGCGCGCGCCAGTCCAGCGTGTCCAGCGAATCGCGGCAGTGCGCGGTGACGAAGCGCACCGATTGCGCGTGATCGCGATGGGTCAGCGGCACGCCGGCATGCGCGGCGCAGGCCAGTGCAGCGGTGACGCCGGGCACCACTTCATAGGAAATGCCGTGCTCGCGCAGGAATTCCAGCTCCTCGCCGCCGCGGCCGAACACGAACGGGTCGCCACCCTTCAGCCGCACCACGCGGCGGCCCGCTTGTGCATGTTCGAGCAGCAGCGCGTGGATCTCGTCCTGGGTGGCGTGATGCTTGCCCGCCTGCTTGCCCACTTCGATGCGGTCGGCGTCGCGGCGCGCCAGTTCCAGCACCTCGGCGCTCACCAGGCGGTCGTGCAGAATCACGTCGGCCTCGTTCAACGCGCGCAGGCCGCGCAGGGTCAGCAGGCCCGGATCACCGGGGCCGGCGCCCACCAGCACCACCGAGCCCGTGGCCGCGGTGGGCGTCGCCCGCAGAGCCTGCTCGGCCGCTTCGGCGGCCGCTTTCGGCTGGCCGCTGCGCAACAACGCAGCCACCGGGCCGTTGAACAGCGCCGTATAGAAACGCCGCCGCGCTGCCAGATCAGGATGGCGGCGCCGGATGCGCTTGCGCAGCCGTGCCGCCAGCAGGGCCAGCGGGCCCAGCGAATGGTCGAGCAGGGTTTCCAGCCGCTCGCGCACCAGCCGCGCCAGCATCGGCGCGGCGCCGCCGCTGGAGATCGCCACCACCAGCGGCGCGCGATCGATCACCGCGGGCACGTGGAAGCTGGACAGTTCCGCGTCATCCACCACGTTGACGAAGACGCGTTGCAGGCCGGCCAGCTCGGCGACTCGCGCGTTCAACGCATGATCGTCGGTGGCCGCCACCACCAGCCACACGTAGTCCAGCCAGCCCGGTGCGAACTCGCCGGCGCGGTGCGCGATGCGCCCCTGCCGCGCCCAGCGCTGCAGCTGCGGCGTCAGCTCCGGCGCCCCCACCGTCACCTGCGCCCCTGCCGCCAGCAAGGCGGCGGCCTTGCGCTCGGCCACGGCGCCGCCGCCCACCACCAGCACGGCGCGACGGGAGAGATCGGCGAACAAGGGATACAGCTTCATGGCGGGGATTCAAGGATGCGGCCGCGGAATGGCTCACGCTACGCAGCTCGGCGCATCGGCGGAAATGACTTTCATGCGGGGACATATGCCGGGGCGGCATGAATCCAGACTCCGTTCGCGCTGAGCGTAGCTTGCGCAAGCAAGCGTACGCGGGGAGGCGCCAAGGATGGCGCCGGCACCGAGGAGCGAGGAAGTCGAAGCGGCGCCTCGGCGAAACCCTTCGACTTCGGCCCTGCGGGCCTACGCTCAAGGCGAACGGAGTGCAAGATTCCTTCTGTCATGGAATCACTTTGATTATGAACGTCTATCCGTATAGACGTCCGAACAAAAATGCATATACACTCGGCCGCATGGCCATCACCCATGCCGAATCCAGCCCATCCAGCGTCCGCCTCATGCGGACCCGGACGATGCGATGTATGCGTGCGCAATCCCATGCCACGCCACATCTCCCATCGTCCTGACTCCCTGGATCGCCATGACCCTGACCCAACTCCGTTACCTCGTCGCCATCGCCGACTGCCGCCTCAACATCACCGCCGCCGCCGAACACGTGCATGCCACCCAGCCCGGGGTGAGCAAGCAGCTCAAGCAGCTGGAGGACGAGCTCGGCCTGCAGCTGTTCATCCGCAAGGGCAAGAGCCTGGACACGATCACCGACGCCGGCGTGCGGGTGATCGAGCGGGCGCGGCTGATCCTGGCCGAAGCACTGAACATCCGTTCGATCGCCGCGAACCTGCGCAACGAGGCGCACGGTGAGTTGCGCATCGCCACCACGCACACCCAGGCGCGCTTCGCCCTGCCCGGCTCGATCGCCGCGCTGAACCGGCGCTACCCGCAGGTCAGCGTGCACCTGCAGCCCAGCGGCGACGCCGAGGTGCTGGCCCTGCTGGAAAGCGGCCGCGTCGACCTCGCCGTGGTCAGCACCTCGGGTGCGGCGCCGGCCGGCGGTGTCGCCCTGCCCGCCTATCGCTGGAGCCGGGTGGTGCTGGCGCCGCAGGATCACCCTTTGGCCACGCTGGGCCGCACGCCCACGCTGGCCGAGCTGGCCGCGCAGCCGCTGGTGAGCTACGACTCCTCGAAACGGCCGGAATCCTCGCTGCGCCGCGTCTTCGCCGCCGCCGGGCTGACGCCGCAGATCGCGATGACCGCCGCCGACGCCGACCTGATCAAGACCTACGTGCGCGCCGGGCTCGGCATCGGCGTGCTGGCCGAGATGGCGCTGCAGCCGGGCGAGGACACCGACCTGCGCGTGATCCAGGCCGACGCGCTGCTGCCGCTGTGCACCACCTGGATCGTGCTGCGCAAGGACAGCGTGCTGCGCGATTACACGCTGGAATGGATCGCGCAGTTCGCGCCGCACCTGGACCGCAACGACGTGCGCCGCCTGCTCACCCTGGGCATCGTGCCGGAGACGCCGCCCCGCGTGCCGCACTGGCGCGAGCGCCAGGCAATCGCTTAACCGAAGCCGTGTAGAAGCGCACCCCCGGATCAAATCCGGGGCAGGCTCTGTGCGCGATGGCTTTTTGAACGTTCACCCCCCTCACCCCAACCCTCTTCCCCAACGGCGAAGCCGTTGGGGAAGAGGGAGAAAAGCGGCACGACGCACATGGCGGCCCTCCCCAGCGATGGAGCCGGCGGGGCGCGGTCACGGCAGCTCGTGCAGGCCGCACTCGCGCTTGAGCCCGAAGAAACGGGTGTCCTCGGCATCCATGCCCGGCTCCCAGCGCTGCGTGGTGTGGGTGTCGCCGATGGAGATGTAGCCCTGCTCCCACAGCGGGTGGTAGGGCAAGGCGTGCTGTTGCAGGTAGCGGCCCACGTCGCGGTCGGTCCAGTCGGCGATCGGGTGCAACTTCCAGCGGCCCGCGCCCGAGGCAGCTGGCCGCCATTCCACGTAGTCGATCGCGCGGCGGCTGCGCGACTGGTCGCGGCGCAGGCCGGCGAACCAGCCGTGCACGCCCAGTTCGGCCAGCGCGCGCTGCATCGGCTCCACCTTGCGGATGCGGTTGTAGCGGTCCAGCCCATCGATGCCCTGCTCCCACAGCTTGCCGTAGCGCGCCTCGGCCCAGGCGCGGCCGATGATGGGGCGGTAGACCTTGAGGTTGAGCGCGAGCCGTTCGCTCAGCGTGTCGACGAACTGATAGGTCTCGGGGAACAGGTAGCCGGTGTCGATCAGGATCACCGGGATGTCCGGCGCCTGGCTCGCCAGCAGGTGCAGCGACACCGCCGCCTGCGCGCCGAAGCTGGAGGACAGCGCGTGCGCGCCCGGCACGTGCTCCAGCATCCAGCGCACGCGCGCCTCGGCGTCGCGCCCGGCCAGCCAGTGGTTGAGCGCGAGCATCGCCTCGACATCGTTGCCGTCGGCGGGAAGCACGGGCGCGCTCATGCCAGCACCGCCATCGGGATGCGCCGCGGCTCGGCGAGCACGCCCGTGCGCAGCAGGAAGTCGCCGAAGTGCTCGCCCAATGCGCGCTCGCCGGCGTAGCGCGCGAACAGGCGATCCAGCGCCTCCAGGATCGCGGCCTCGTCCACGTTCTCGCGATAGACCTGGTTCAGCCGCTGGCCGCGGAAATCCGCGCCCAGGCGCAGGTCGTAGCGGCCGATCGCGCGCCCGACCAGGGCGATCTCGCCGAGGTAGGGCCGCGAGCAGCCGTTCGGGCAGCCGGACAGGCGCAGCAGGATCGGCGTGTCGAGCAGGCCGTGCGTGTCCAGCAGCGATTCCAATTTCGGCAGCAGTTGCGGCAGATAGCGCTCGCTCTCGGCCATCGCCAGGCCGCAGGTGGGCAGCGCCACGCAGGCGATGGCGTGGCGGCGGATGCCGCTGTAGCGGTGGTAGCCGCCCATGCCGTGCGCGGCCACGATCACGTCGATGCGCGCGCGATCCGCCGCGGCCACGTTCGCGACGATCAGGTTCTGGTTGCAAGTGAGCCGGATGTCGCCGGTGTGTACGTGCGCGATCTCGCGCATGCCGCTGAGCCAGCGCACCTCGTCGCCGTCCAGCAGGCGGCCGGATTCCACCTGCAAGGTGAGGTGCCAGCGGCCGTCGTGGCCTTCGATCCAGCCGTAGCGGTCGCCGTTGTGGTCGAAGCGGAACGGCCGCGCCGGCTCCAGCGCGAAGCCCGCGCGCTGTTCGATCTCCGCCTTGACCTTGTCCAGCCCGTGCGTGTCGATGGTGTACTTGAAGCGCGCGTGCTTGCGCTCCTCGCGGTCGCCCCAGTCGCGCTGCACGGCGATGGCGGCCTCGGCCAGCGTGAGCAGGCGCTCGGGCGGCACGAAGCCAATCACGTCGGCGAGGCGCGGATAGGTGGTCGGATCGCCATGGGTGGCGCCCATGCCGCCGCCGATCGCCACGTTGAAACCGGCCAGCTCGCCGCGTTCGAGGATCGCGATCAGGCCCAGGTCCTGCGCGAACACGTCGATGTCGTTGAGCGGCGGGATCGCCAGGCCGATCTTGAACTTGCGCGGCAGGTAGGTGGGGCCGTACAGCGGCTCGTTTTCCGCCGCCGCGGCCTCGCCCACCAGCTTCTCGCCGTCCAGCCAGAGCTCGTGGTAGGCGCGCGTCTTCGGCTTCAGGTGTTCGGACAGCCGCGCCGCCCAATCGTAGGCCGCCGCATGCGCCTGCGACTGCACCGGATTGGTGTTGCACACCACGTTGCGGTTGACGTCGCCGCAGGCGGCGATGGTGCTGACCAGCGCAGCGTCGATCGCGGCGATGGTGGGCTTGAGGTTGCGCTTGATGATGCCGTGCCACTGGAAGGTCTGCCGCGTGGTGATGCGCAGGCCGCTGGAGGCGTAGTCGCTGGCGATCCGGTCGAAGGCCAGCCACTGCGCCGGCGTCATCACCCCGCCCGGCAGGCGCGCACGCACCATGAAGGCGTAGGCCGGCTCCAGCTTCTGCCGGCGGCGCTCGTCGCGGATGTCGCGGTCGTCCTGCTGGTAGCTGCCGTGGAACTTCAGCAACTTGTTGTCGTCTTCGCTGATTGCGCCGGTGACCGGGTCGGCCAGCCCCTCGGCGATGCCGCCGCGCAGGAAGCGGCTGGCGGTCTTGATGTGTTCGAGATGGGAAGGCATGGGGATTCTCTGGAGCATCTGGGTCGCGGCTGAAGCCGCTCCTACGGCGCATGGATCGCAGGAGCGGCTCCAGCCGCGATGCTTTTCTCAATAAACATCGCGGGCGTAACGCCCTTCCTGCAGCAGTTCGGTCAGCCAGGCGCGTGCATCCTCGGCGCCCAACCCGCCATGGACGACGGCCAGCTCGACCAGCGCCTCGTGCACGTCCTTCGCCATGTGCGTCGCGTCGCCGCAGACGTAGAGGTATGCGCCCTCGCGCAACCTGGCGTAGAGTTCGCGCCCGTGTTCCCTGATCCGATCCTGTACATAGACCTTGCTGACCCCATCACGCGAAAACGCGAGATCGAGGCGATGCAAGACGCCATCCTGCAGCGCCTGCTGCCATTCGGTCTGGTAGAGGAAGTCCTGCGCGAAATGGCGATTGCCGAAGAACAGCCAGTTGCGCCCCGTGGCACCCACGGCCTGACGCTCCTGCACGAAGGCGCGAAACGGCGCCACGCCGGTGCCCGGCCCGATCATGATGATGTCGCGGGCATGGTCGGCCGGCAGGCGGAAGCGTTCGTTGGCCTCCACGAATACCGGTACCCGTGTCTCGTCGCCGGCGGCGGCGAGGAAGGCCGAGGCTGCGCCGAGATGGGCGCTGCCGTGCGCGTGGTAGTCCACCACGCCCACCGTGAGATGCACCTCGTCCTCGCCCACCGCCTTCGGGCTGGAGGCGATGGAATACAGGCGCGGCGTGAGCGGGCGCAGCGCGGCGACCAGTTGCTCCGCGTTCCAGCCCACCGGATGGCGACGCAGCAGGTCGATGGGCTGGTCGGTGTCGAGCAGGCGGGCCAGCGCCTCGCGCTGCTCCGGTTCCAGCACGCGCGCCAGGTCGGCGTCGCCACTGGCGGCGGCATGCGCGGCCAGCAGCGGACGGCTCAGCCGCGTCAGTTCGCGCTCGTGGCTGAGCCAGCGCCGCAGCGGCAGGCGGCGGCCGTCATGCGCCACCTCCTGCTCGCCGTCCAGGCGCAGCTCGCGCAGCCACGCGTCCACCAGCACGGGCGGATTGCGCGGCCACACGCCCAGTGCGTCGCCCGGCTCGTAGCGCAGGCCCGAGCCTTGCAAAGAAAGTTCAAGGTGGCGCACCTCGCGGGCGCTGTCGCGCGAGACGATGCGCTGGTTTTCCAGCACCTCGGCGGCGAACGGGTGCTCGCGGTCGTGCAGCGCGCTGTTCACCGCGTGCAGCGCCACTGGGCGCACGTTCGCCACGGCCGGCGCGCCCAACGCCTCGCGCGCCCTGGCCAGCACGCCCTCGCTCCAGCTCGCGCTGGGCGCCTCGAAATCCACGTCGGCCTCACCCAGTTCGGCGAAACGCTGCGCACCCAGCTCGGCGAAGCGCGTATCGAGCCGGCGGCTCACCGCGCAATACTGCGGGTAGCTGGAATCACCCAGGCCCAGCACGGCGAACTTCAGCTGCGGCAGCTTCGGCGCACGCTTGCCGCTCAGGAACTCGACGAAGCCCAGCGCGTCGTCCGGCGGATCGCCGTCGCCCTGGCTGCTGATCACCAGCACCAGGTGCCGCTCCTGCGCCAGTTCGCGCACGGCATAGGCGCCGGTGCGCAGGATGCGCACGCTCAGCCCCGCCGCGGTGGCGCGCTCGGCCAGCCGCTCGGCGACCCGGCGCGAGTTGCCGGTCTGGCTGCCGTAGAGCACGGTCAGCCGCTCGGTCGCCGCTGCGTTCGGCGCTTCGGCTGCCGGCGCGATGGCCGGCAGCGCGACGCGCGTGGCCTGCGCCGCGAGTGCGGCACTCCACGCCGAGATCCAGTACAGGTCCGCCGGCGGCAGGCCTTCGGTCAACCGGTGCAGCAGCGTCAGCCGTTCCGCGGCCAGGCCGGGCGTCGGCAATATCGGTCGGGTGGCAGCGCTCACGGCCTTTCCTTTTGGACGTCCATACGTCTTGGCGGCCATGCTAATTCCGCGTTCTTGCGACCTGAAAACACTTGTGGGCATGTGCTTATGCGGGCCGCTCATTTCCGGTGCGCCGGTGCGCGTGCTGACATCCCCGAACCACCTCGCTGCGAGTGCCGATGAGCGCCCTGCCGGAATTCCTCACCTTCACTCTCGTGGGTGTCCTCGCACAACTGGTGGACGGCGCGCTGGGCATGGCCTACGGCGTGACCTCGGCCGGACTGCTGCTGGGCCTGGGCATGCCGCCGGTGATGGCGAGCGCCAGCGTGCACTACGCCGAAACCTTCACCTGCGGCGCCTCGGGGCTCAGCCACCTCGCGGCCGGCAACGTGCGGCGGCGGCTGTTCCTCGCGCTGGCGATTCCCGGCGTGATCGGCGCCCTGCTCGGCGTGTGGCTGGCCGTGCACCTGCCAGCGCAGTGGATGCGCATCGCGCTGACGCCCTACCTGCTCGGCATGGGCCTGTTCCTGCTGCTGCGCGGCGCGAAACGCGCCGGCGAGCGCACCGAACCGCCGCGTGGCACGCCGATCCTGGGGGCGGCCGCCGGGTTCCTGGACGCGGTCGGCGGCGGCGGCTGGAGCGCGCTCACCGCCACCACCCTGCTCGCCCGCGGCCTGCAGCCGCGCGTGGTGATCGGCAGCGTGCACCTCGCCAAGTGCGTGGTGAGCATCGCCGCCAGCGTCGCGTTCCTGTTCGGCATCGGTGCCGGCCACGTCACCGCCGTGCTCGGCCTGATCGCCGGCGGCATCCTTGCCGCGCCGTTCGGCGCGTTCTTCATACGCCGCATCCCGGCGCGGGCGGCTACCGTGCTGGCGGGGTTGGCGGTGCTGGCGCTGGGGATCAACAATGCGGTGCGCGTGCTGCATTGAGGGGCGGCTTGCCGGTTTGCTTGTTGCCATCGGCAGATAAGGCCCCCTCTCCCCCAGCCCCTCTTCCTCGCTCCTCAAAGCAGGGCCATCCATGGCCCTTCCCCGCGTCCACAAGTGGGAGAGGGAGAAAGCAGCATCCCCTCCCCTCTACAATGTGCGCATGAAACGCGCCCCCACTCCCCGCAAACCCTCGTTGCCCATCGAAGTCCGCGGCTCCGCCCGCCAGCCGCTGGGCATGCCGCCTGCGCAGTTCTTGCGCGACTACTGGCAGAAGCACCCGCTGCTGATACGCAACGCCTTTCCCGATTTCGTGCCACCGATCCAGCCCGAGGATCTGGCCGGTCTCGCCTGCGAGGACGGCGCGCTGTCGCGGCTGATCCGCCACGACGAGGCGCGCGAGCGCTGGCAGGTGAAGAGCGGCCCGCTCAGCGAGGCCGACTTCGCGAAGACCGGCGACGCGAACTGGACGCTGCTGGTGCAGGACGTGGACAAGTGGGACGCCGACGTGGCCGCCCTGCTGGAGTCGTTCGCGTTCCTGCCCAGCTGGCGGGTGGACGACATCATGATTTCCTACGCCGAACCCGGCGGCGGCGTGGGCGCGCACGTGGACCAGTACGACGTGTTCCTGCTGCAGGGCCTGGGCCAGCGGCACTGGGCGATCAGCACCGACCCGGCCGCGCCGAAGGACTTCCGCCCCGACGTGGAGCTGAAGCAGTTGGCGCAGTTCGAGCCCACCCACGAATGGCTGCTGGAGCCGGGCGACATGCTCTACCTGCCGCCCGGCGTGCCGCACGACGGCGTGGCCTTCGGCGGACCCTGCATGACGATCTCGGTGGGCATGCGCGCGCCCTCGCAGGCGGAGCTGACCGGCGACCTCGCCGATTACCTCGCCGAACGGCTGCACGAAGAGCAGCGCTACGCCGACCCCGATCTCACCCCGGCCAAGGCGCCCGGCGAGATCGACGCGGCGGCGCTGGCGCGGCTGCGCCGGGCGCTGCCGTTCGCCGCCGCGCTGGACGAGGAAACCCTGCGCGACTGGTTCGGCCGCTTCATCACCCGCTACCGCAACGCGCAGACACCGGCCCTGCCCGACCGTCCCGTCAGCGAGGCCGCCCTGCGCAAGCAGCTCGCCGCCGGCGCACGCTTGCTGCGCCATCCATGGTCGCGCATGGCATGGAGCCGCGGGCCGTCCGGCGCCACGCTGTACGCGAACGGCCACGCCTGGCCAGCCCCGACGGCGCTGGCGAAGCAGCTGTGCGCTGAACGCGAGATCGTCGTCGACGCCACGCCGACGGCCGCGGCCGTCGCCCTGCTGCTGGCGCTGGTCAACGACGGGTACCTGGTCCCGCGCAAGGCGCGCCGGCGGTGAGCGCACCGGCCGACGACGGCGCCGGGCGCCGCGCGGTCGATGGCCGCGAGGCGCTGGCCGCCGCGCGGCTGCAACTGCTGGCCGCCGCGCGCCACCGGCTGGCGCTGCACTTGCCGCTGCTAGCCCGCGACGACTACGGCAACGACGCGGAGCTGGCCGAGCTCAAGCGCATCGCCACCTCGGGCCGGCGTGCCGACATCCGCATCCTGTTGCACGATCCGGCGGCCGCGCTGCGCGACGGCCACCGCCTGATCGCGCTGTTCCAGCGCCTGTCCAGCAGCATCGCCATCCGCACTCCGGTGGAAGATGCGGATCGCCAGAACACCAGCGCTTGGCTGGTCAACGACACCGGCGGCCATCTCTACCTGCCCGACGCCAGTCGGCCGCAGGGCCGCATGGCGCTCGCCGACCGCGCCGTGCAGGCGCCACTCCAGCAGCAGTTCGACGAGATCTGGGAGCGCTCGGCCCGCGCCAGCGAGTTGCAGGCGCTGGATTTGTAGCGGTCGCTGAACGCGCGGCCGGCGACCGCGTGCAAGCCGCGGGCGTCGGATAAGGAAGGTCTAATCAATGGGCTTCATGCTCGTCGTCCCCTCGGGGAGCTTTGCAGCGGCCCGAAGCAGGTCACCCAGTGCCTTTGCGTTCAATGGTCTACAGGCACCGGATCCCGGCTTTCGCTGCAATGGCGAGCAAAACCAGAGCTTCCCGAAATGTTGCCGCATGCCGGCTGCGACCAAAGTCGGTGCCCCGACGAGGTGAATTCCGGCTACGGAACCCCCATTCCGGACGCGGTCCGGGTTGCCGCTGCGCAGCAACGCAAGGCTATAATTAACAGGATTTTTCGCCGGCGATCCCTGCCGCCGAAGGATCGCCGCAAGCCTCCCTTCCCTGCTGGTGGTGACGTGAGTACAAACCTGATCCGCGAGTTCTTCGAATCCTCCCAACTCGCTGGCGGCAACGCCGATTACGTCGAATCCCTGTACGACGCCTGGCTGGCCGACCCTGCGTCGGTTTCCGCCGAGTGGAGCAAATACTTCGAGACGTTCAAGGGCCGCGAGGCCGGCGATGTCCCGCACGGCGGTGCCATCGCGCGCATCGAGGCGGCACAGAAGCAGCGCCACGTCGTGGCGGCCGCGCCGGTCGGCGACGAGCACGCGCGCAAGCAGGCCGGCGTACTGCGCCTGCTGACCGCCTACCGTTCGCGCGGCCACCTCGCCGCCGACCTCGACCCGCTGGGCCTCGCGCACAAGATGGAGGCGCCCGACCTCGGCCTCGCCTTCCACGGCCTCTCCGAGTCCGACCTCGACACCGAGTTCGACTGCGGCACCTATGCCGGCGGCGGCCAGCGCCTGAAGCTGCGCGAGCTGTGGGCGCGCCTGAAGAAGGTGTACACGCGCAGCATCGGCGCGGAGTTCATGTACATCTCCGACCACGCGCAGCGCAACTGGATCTACACCCGGCTGGAACAGGCCAACGGCAGCGCCGGCCTCGACGCCGCCGGCAAGCGGCGCGTGCTGGACGGCCTCACCGCGGCCGACGGCCTGGAGCGCTACCTCCACACGAAATACGTCGGCCAGAAGCGCTTCTCGCTGGAAGGCGGCGACAGCCTGATCCCGATGCTGGACGACGTGGTGCGCGCCGCCGGCGACAACGGCATCAAGGAGCTGGTGATCGGCATGGCCCACCGCGGCCGCCTCAACGTGCTGGTCAACATCCTCGGCAAGCCGCCGAAGACCTTGTTCGACGAGTTCGAAGGCCGCTTCGAGCATCCGGACGATCCCGCGCACTCCGGCGACGTGAAGTACCACATGGGCTTCTCCGCCGACGTCAAGACGCCGAAGGGCGGCACCCACGTGGCGCTGGCGTTCAATCCCTCGCACCTGGAAATCGTCAACCCGGTGGTGGCCGGCTCGGTGCACGCGCGGCAGATCCGCCGCGGCGACACCGCGCACACCCAGTCGATGGCGGTGCTGATCCACGGCGACGCCGCGCTGGCCGGCCAGGGCGTGAACATGGAACTGTTCCAGATGTCGCAGGCCCGCGGCTTCAAGATCGGCGGCAGCCTACACATCGTGGTGAACAACCAGGTGGGCTTCACCACCTCCAATCCGCAGGACGCGCGCTCCACGATGTACTGCACCGACCTGGCCAAGATGGTCAATGCACCGGTGCTGCACGTGAACGGCGACGATCCGGAAGCGGTGATCGAGGCCACCCGCCTCGCCTACGATTTCCGCAAGACCTTCCGCAAGGACGTGGTGATCGATCTGGTGTGCTACCGCCGCCACGGCCACAACGAGGCCGACGAGCCCACCGCCACCCAGCCGGTGATGTACCAGGTCATCAAGAAGCTGCCGCCGGCCCGCGAGCTGTACGGCAAGCAGTTGGTGGCCGAAGGCGTGATCGCCGACGGTGACGTGCAGAAGCAGTTCGACGCCTACCGCGACCGCCTCGAAGCGGGCAAGTCGATGACCGAACTGGACCCGGCGCCGAAGCGCGACATCCACATCGACTGGGCGCGCTTCCTCAAGGGCAAGCTGTCCGACAAGACCGACACCACGCTGCCGAAGAAGAGGCTGCTGGAGCTGGCCCAGCAGCTGCTGGACATCCCCAGGGACATCACCCTGCAGTCGCGCGTGGCGAAGATCTACGACGACCGCCGCAAGATGGCCGCCGGCGAACAACCGGGCGACTGGGGCTTCGCCGAGAACCTGGCCTACGCCAGCCTGATCGACGCCGGCAGCAACCTGCGCCTGGTGGGCCAGGACTCCGGCCGCGGCACCTTCTTCCATCGCCATGCCGTGCTGCACGACCAGAAGGACGGCCGCACCTTCATGCCGCTGGCCACGATCCGCGACGGCGCCGACGTGGAGGTGATCGATTCGCTGCTCAGCGAGGAGGCGGTGATGGCCTTCGAGTACGGCCACTCCACCACCGATCCCGACACGCTCAACATCTGGGAAGGCCAGTTCGGCGATTTCGCCAACGGCGCCCAGGTGGTGATCGACCAGTTCATCAGCTCCGGCGAATCGAAGTGGAACCGCCTGTGCGGCCTGGCGCTGTTCCTGCCGCACGGCTACGAGGGCCAGGGTCCGGAGCACTCCTCCGCGCGCCTGGAGCGCTTCCTGCAGCTGTGCGCGTTCGACAACATGCAGGTCTGCGTGCCGACCACGCCGGCGCAGGATTTCCACATGATCCGCCGGCAGATGCTGCGCAACGTGCGCAAGCCGCTGATCGTGATGACGCCGAAATCGCTGCTGCGCCACAAGCTGGCCGTGTCCACGCTGGACGAGCTGGCCAACGGCAGCTTCCAGCTGGTGATAGCCGAGCACCGCGAGCTGGTCGCCAAGAAGGTGAAGCGCGTGGTGCTGTGCGCCGGCAAGGTCTACTACGACCTGCGGGAGGACGCCGAGAAGCGCGGCCTCGCCGACGTGGCGATCGTGCGCGTGGAGCAGCTCTATCCGTTCCCGCGCACCGAGGTTTCCGCCGAGCTGGAGAAGTACCCGGCCGCGAAGGAAGTGGTGTGGTGCCAGGAGGAGCCGATGAACCAGGGCGCCTGGTTCCAGATCCGCCACCACCTGCAGGCCTGCGTGGGCAGCAAGCAGAGCCTCTCCTACGCCGGCCGCGCGCGTTCGCCGGCGCCGGCCGCCGGCCACCTCAACACCCACGTCGTCGAGCAGGCCGCGCTGGTCGAGCAGGCGCTGGTCGCGCCGATCGGCACCGACCACTCCGCAGAGTAAGCTTCAACGCATTGCGTGGCCACGGATGGCCGCTTTCGATTCTTGCGCTCCAGGGCGAGCGCACCAACCCCAAGGGCCCGTCATGTCCATCGAAGTCAAAGTCCCCGTCCTGCCCGAGTCGGTCTCCGACGCCACCATCGCGACCTGGCACAAGAAGGCCGGCGACGCGGTGAAGCGCGACGAGAACCTGGTCGACCTGGAAACCGACAAGGTGGTGCTGGAAGTGCCCGCGCCGGTCGACGGCGTGATCAAGGAGATCAGGCAGGAGACCGGTGCCACGGTGAACAGCCAGCAGGTGATCGCGATCATCGAGGAAGGCGCCGTGGCCGCCGCGCCGGCACCGGCCGCCGCTGCCCCCGCGCCCGCCGCCGCGGCGCCCGCCCCGGCCGCGACCAAGACTGCCGCCGCCGAGCTCTCGCCAGCCGCGCAGCGCGTCGCCACCGAGAACAAGGTCGACACCTCCGCCATCGCCGGCACCGGCCGCGACGGCCGCATCATCAAGGAGGACGTGGTCAACGCCGGCGCGCCGAAGGCTGCCGCACCCGCCGCCGTTGCCACCCCCGGCGCGCGCCCGGAAGAGCGCGTGACCATGACCCGCATGCGCACGAAGATCGCCGAGCGCCTGATGCAGTCGAAGAACTCGATCGCCATGCTCACCTCGTTCAACGAGGTGAACCTGGCCGCGGTCAGCAAGATGCGCAAGGACCTCGGCGAGCAGTTCCAGAAGGAACACGGCGTCAAGCTCGGCTTCATGAGCTTCTTCGTGAAGGCCGCGGCCGAGGCGCTGAAGCGCCACCCGATCGTCAACGCCTCGGTCGATGGCAACGACATCATCTACCACGGCTACCAGGACATCTCGATTGCGGTCTCCACCGACAAGGGCCTGGTCACCCCGGTGCTGCGCAACGCCGAGAACATGAGCTTCGCCGACATCGAGAAGGCCATCGGCGACTACGCCGTGAAGGCGCGTGCCGGCAAGCTCACCCTGGAAGACCTGCAGGGCGGCACTTTCACCATCACCAACGGCGGCACCTTCGGCTCGCTGCTCTCCACGCCCATCGTGAACCCGCCGCAGAGCGCCATCCTCGGCATGCACACGATCAAGGAGCGCGCCGTGGTCGAGAACGGCCAGGTGATCGCCGCGCCGATGATGTACATCGCAATCAGCTACGACCACCGCATCATCGACGGCAAGGACGCGGTGCTGTTCCTGGTCGACATCAAGAACCAGCTGGAGAATCCGCAGCGCATGCTGCTGGGTCTCTGATGCCTTGAGCCCCTCTCCCTCCGGGAGAGGGGTTGGGGTGAGGGTCCGGCACCGCCGCAACGCCTCGCTCCGCACGTACCCTCACCCGCCCTCTGGGCACCCTCTCCCGACGGGAGAGGGACAAAGCGAGAAACGACATGAGCGACAAATTCGACGTCATCGTCATCGGCGCCGGCCCGGCCGGCTATGTGGCCGCGATCCGCGCCGCGCAGCTGGGCCTGAAGACCGCGTGCGTGGACGCCTTCGCCGGCAAGGACGGCAAGCAGGCGCTGGGCGGCACCTGCCTCAACGTGGGCTGCATCCCGTCCAAGGCGCTGCTGGATTCCTCGCGCCAGTTCTGGAACCTCGCGCACAACCTGCCGGCGCACGGTATCAGCGTCGAGAATCCCAAGGTCGACATGGCCACCTTCATCGGCCGCAAGGACAAGATCGTCAAGCAGTTCACCGGTGGCATCGGCCAGCTGTTCAAGGCGAACAAGGTCACCGCGTACTACGGCACCGGCAAGCTGTTGAAGGGCAACAGCGTCGAGATCACCGCCACCGACGGCAGCAGGCAGACGATCAGTGCCACCAACGTGATCCTGGCCTCGGGCTCGGTGCCGATCGAGCTGCCGTTCGCGAAGTTCGACGGCAAGCACATCGTCGACAACGCCGGCGCGCTGGACTTCACCGAGGCGCCGAAGCGCCTGGGCGTGATCGGCGCCGGCGTGATCGGCCTGGAACTCGGCAGCGTGTGGCGCCGCATGGGCTCGGAAGTGACCATCATCGAGGCGCTGCCGGACTTCCTCTCGGTGGCCGATGCCGACATCGCCAAGCTCGCCGCGAAGGAATTCGCCAAGCAGGGCCTGTCCATCAAGCTCGACGCCAAGCTCAACAAGGCCGAGGTGAAGAAGGACGGCGTGCACCTCACCTACACCGACAAGAGCGGCGAGCAGCAGCTGGTGGTCGACAAGCTGCTGGTGGCCGTGGGCCGCCGCGCCTACACCGCGGGCCTGCTGGCCGACGACACCGGCGTGAAGCTGGATGAGCGCGGCCGCATCCTGGTCGACGAGCACTGCCACACCGGCGTGGACGGCGTGTGGGCGATCGGCGACGCCGTGCGCGGCCCGATGCTGGCGCACAAGGGCTCCGAGGAAGGCGTGGCGGTGGCCGAGTGGATCGCCGGCAAGGCCGGCCACGTCAACTACGACACCGTGCCCTTCGTGATCTACACCGAGCCGGAGGTGGCCTGGGCCGGCAAGACCGAGAAGGAGCTGAAGGATGCCGGCATCCCGTACCGGGTCGGCACCTTCCCGTTCGCCGCCATCGGCCGCGCCGTGGCGATGAACGAGGCCGTGGGCCAGGTGAAGATGCTCGCCCACGCCGACACCGACCGCATCCTCGGCGTGCACATGGTCGGCCCGGGCGTGTCCGAGCTGATCGCCGAATGCGTGGTGGCGATGGAGTTCAAGGGCTCCTCCGAAGACCTCGCCCGCATCGTCCACGCCCACCCGACGCTGTCGGAAGCGGTACACGAGGCGGCGCTGTCGGTGGACAAGCGCGCCATCCACAAGGGCAATTGAGGTCAGGATGACCTCATCCCGGACAGCACAGGGATGTGCGTTGATCCGGGATCCATTTGGAATGGATGACCTCATCCCGGACAGCACATGGATGTGCGTCGATCCGGGATCCAGCGGCCCGCTTGTGGCGACACGGGCGGGCCGTATCGTTTGAACCACCCGGAACTTTCACCGCCGTCATTCCGGCGAAGGCCGGAGGTGTTTTTCAACAGCCGGAGGCTGGTCATCCAGTTCAAATGACGCGTCCGAAGGACACAAACCTTTTTGAGTGCTTCGCACGGCGTATTGAAACTGGATGACCAGCCTCCGGCTGTTGAAAAACACCTCCGGCCTTCACCGGAATGACGAGCGAAAAACGAGCTCTTCGACATGCCCCAACCCACCTCCCTTTGCGTCTACTGCGGCTCCAGCGCCGGCAAGCATCCCGAATACGCCGAACAGGCGCGCGCCTTCGGCGCCGAGATGGCCAGGCGCGATATCGCCCTGGTCTACGGCGGCGGCAACGTGGGCCTGATGGGCATCGTCGCCGACGCGGTGCTGGCCGGCGGCGGCAAGGCCATCGGCGTGATCCCGCGCCAGCTGGTCGAGCGCGAGGTGGCGCACAAGGGACTCAGCGAACTGGTGGTGGTGGACACCATGCACCAGCGCAAGACGCGCATGTACGAGCTGTCCGACGCCTTCGTCGCCCTGCCCGGCGGCTTCGGCACCATGGACGAGATGTTCGAGATGCTGACCTGGGCCCAGCTCGGCCTGCATCGCTACCCCTGCGCCTTTCTCGACGTGCGCGGCTATTACCGCGACCTGCGCGCGATGATGGACCACATGGTCGGCGAGCGTTTCGTACGCGGGGAACAGCGCGACAGCATCTGGTTCGGCGAGGAGATCGACGCGCTGTTCGACTGGATGCAGAGCTACGAGGGCATCCACCAACCCAAGTGGATCGACCGCGACAGCGTGCACGCCTGAGCCGCACGGAGAGATGACGATGACCGATTTCCGCGCCTTCCGCATCCGCAACGACGACGCCGGCTACCGCGCCGGCTTCGAGCAGATGGCCACCGACGCACTGACGCCCGGCGAGGTGCTGGTGAAGGTCGCGTACTCCTCGGTCAACTACAAGGACGCGCTGGCCGGCACCGGCAAGGGCCGCATCCTGCGCCGGTACCCGCTCAACGGCGGCATCGACGTGGCCGGCCACGTGGTCGCCTCCACCGATCCGGCCTTCAAGGAAGGCGACGCGGTGCTGTGCACCGGCAGCGGCCTGTCCGAGACGCGCGACGGCGGCTACGCCGAATACGCGCGGCTGGAGGCGCGCTGGACGATCCCGCTGCCGCAAGGTCTTTCGCTGCGCGAGAGCATGGTCCTGGGTACCGCCGGCTTCACCGCGGCGCTGGGCCTTCTGCACATGCAGGACAACGGCCAGACGCCCGCGCTGGGCCCGATCGCCGTCACCGGCGCCAGCGGCGGCGTGGGCCAGCTCGCGATCGACATCTACAGCCGCGCCGGCTACGCGGTGCACGCGATCAGCGGCAAGGCCGACCACTTCGATTTCCTGAAGTCGCTGGGCGCCGCCGAATGCATCGACCGCCATGCGCTCGCCTTCAGCGGCAAGCCGATGGACTCGGTCCGCTTCGGCGCGGCGCTGGACAACGTGGGCGGTACCATGCTGGCCGGCCTGCTGCCGCTGATCGCGCCCTACGGCAACGTGGCGATCTGCGGCAACGCCGGCGGCATCGCCTTCGACGGCACGGTGATGCCATTCATCATCCGCGGCGTGAACCTGCTGGGCGTGGCCTCGGCCGGTACCGCGCGCGCCATGCGCGAACGCGTCTGGGAGAAGCTCGCCGGCGACTGGAAACCGCGCCACCTGGAGCGCATCGCCACCCGCGAGGCGACGCTGGACGAGCTGCCCGGGGTGTTCGACCACATGCTGGCCGGAGATTCCTTCGGCCGCACCGTGGTGCGCATCGCCGCAAACTGAGGCCTGCGGCTTGGAAGCACCGCGCCGCAGGCATAGAATCCACCGAAACAACAAGGGGACACCCACCTTATGGCACGCATCCTGATCGTCGACGATTCGCCGTCGCAGCTCCTGGGCCTGAAGCGCATCGTGGAGAAACTCGGCCACGAGGCCCTCACCGCCGAGGACGGCGCCGCCGGCGTCGAGGTGGCCAAGCGCGAGATCCCCGACCTGATCCTGATGGACGTGGTGATGCCGAACCTCAACGGCTTCCAGGCCACCCGCACGATCAGCAAGGACGCCAGCACGGCGCACATCCCGGTGGTGCTGGTGACCACCAAGGACCAGGAAACCGACAAGGTGTGGGGCATGCGCCAGGGCGCGCGCGCCTACGTCACCAAGCCGATCAAGGAAGAGGAACTGGTGGCCACGCTGAAGGAATTGCTGCCGGCCTGAGCCGGGTTCCGCAGGCATCAACGAAGAACGGCGCCTCGCGGCGCCGTTCTCATTTCTGCTACCGACGACCACGCTCAGTGGCGCGGATCGTAATCCGCGAACTGCACGCGCAGCGCCTCGTAGGCCGCGCGCTGCTCGTCGCTGGCCGCGGCGGGTACGCGGATCGACAGCTCCACCAGTTGGTCGCCCGGATGCGCGCCCGGCATGCCGCGCCCCTTCAGGCGCAGCTTGCGCCCCGATTGCGAGCCGGCCGGAATGCGCAGCTCCACCGTACCGGCCAGGGTCGGCACCGGCACCGTGGCGCCCAGAGCCGCTTCCCACGGGCTGACCGGCAGCACGTGCAACACGTTGTGGCCTTCCAGCTTGAAGCGGGCGTCGTCGCGGATGCCCACTTCCAGCAGCAGGTCGCCTTTCGGGCCGCCGTGGCCGCCGGGATGGCCTTGCCCCGCCAGCCGGATCACCTGTCCCGGCTGGATGCCGGCGGGAATCTTCACCTCCAGCACGCGTTCCTCGCCGCGGCCGTCGTGCAGGGACAGCCGGGTGCGCCCCCCGTCGAACGCGGTCTGCAGGTCGATCTCCACCCTCGCCTGCACGTCCTGTCCGCGTCGCGCGCGTGGCTGGCCGCGCTGCTGGCCATGACCGCCGGCGGCGCGGCCGAACAGGCTCTCGAAGAAATCGCTGAAGTCGCCGCCACCCTCGCCGAAGTCGAAATGCTGGCCCTGTCCCTGGCCCCAGCCCGGCGGCGGCCGGAACTGCTCGCCGCCGCGGTAGCCGCCGGCGCGCAACTGGTCGTAGGCGCGGCGCTTCTCGGCGTCCAGCAGCACTTCCTGCGCCTCGTTCGCGGCCTTGAACTTCTCCTCGGCGCCCGCTTCCTTGTTCTTGTCCGGGTGGTACTTGCGCGCCAGCTTGCGGTAGGCGGTCTTGATCTCCGCCTCGCTGGCCTCGGGCTTCACGCCCAGGATCTCGTAATAGTCTTTGAATTCCACCGGCACTCCTTACGCCCAGGCCGCGGAGCGGCCGCATCACGCCAAACGGCCCACGGCGGATCATCGTCCGCCGCGGGCCGCACCTGCAAGCTGCCAAGAGCCTGTTCACGATTTCCCCATGGTCCGCGTTGCCTTGCCGTGGCCGTCAGGTGGGAGTGCGCGGCGCAGCGCCTGACCGGCTGTCAGGTCAAGCCGCGCGCTGCCGCATGGCGGCCACGGCAAGGCAACCCGAAGGGCCGGGTCTGTTTGCCCGCATCCCTGCGTCATCACTCAGTCGTGGACGGACGTCCACTTCCTCGTTCTTCCTTGGCCTGCGTGCAAACAACTCCCGGCGCGGGCCATGGGGAAACCGCGAACAGGCTCTAGGGTCAGTGGGCCGTGTCGATCACGATGCGGCGCGGCGCACTCTCGGCCTTCTTCGGTATCACGATCTCCAGCACGCCGTGGCGGTTGCTGGCGGTGATGTGCTCGGCGTCGACGCTGTCGGGCAGTGCGAAGCGGCGATGGAACGGGCCGTGCGACCGCTCCTGCCGCGAGAAACGACCGGACGCATCGGCCGGTTCGGCCGCGCGCTCGCCGCTGATCGACAGCACGTTGCGGTCCATGTTCACCTCGATCGCCGCGGGATCGACGCCGGGGACATCGGCGCGGATGACGAAGCGCCCGTCTTCCTCGCGGATATCGACCCGCGGCGCCCACGACGCCGTGCCGGTCGGCAAGCTGCCGTCGGGCTCCGCGAAACGGTCGAATGCATGGCGAAACGCCCGCGCGTCGCGCGGCAGGCCCCACATCACGTGATGGTTCAGGCTCATCGGGAAACTCCTCGGTATGGATTGCGGCACGCCGCCGCCTGCCGACAGAGATAGGTGCGCCGCGCGGCGATTCAAGGCGACGACGGGGATGCTCTGATCCATTCTGCGTAGGCGTCACCGCGACTGTCTGTTCGCAGGCCACAGGGCCGTCGGCGAAGGCAGACTGGTCGTCTGTCGAGACGGCGGGCCGAAGGCATGCGGACAGACAGTCGCGGCCCCAACGCATTGAATCCAAAGTGAAGGGGTGATGCCCAGAAGGCACGCAGGCCGCACCGCGCAGCTTGGCAAGACGGCCAGTCTTCCCGGCGCCGCGCAACGCACCCTGCGCGCCTTCTGGGCATCATGCCGCCTGCGTAGAATGGATCAGAGCATCCCTAGGCCGCAGCCGCTAGCATCGGCAGGTTGCCACTGCCTCGGAAACCCCACCATGAGCATCCAGATCGGCCAGCCGCTGCCCGACATCGAGATCAAGACCATTGCCGACGGCCGCATCGAACCCGCCCGCACCGGTGCGCTGTTCGCCGGCCGCAAGGCGGTGCTGTTCGCCGTGCCCGGCGCCTTCACCCCGACCTGTTCGGAGAAGCACCTGCCGGGCTACGTGCAGCATGTCGGGGAATTCCAGGCGCGTGGTGTCGACGTGTTCTGCCTTGCCGTCAACGACGCCTACGTGATGCAGGCCTGGGCCGCGTCGCAGCAGGTACCGCCCGGTCTGATGCTGCTCGCCGACGGCAACGCCGACTTCACCCGCGCGCTGGGCCTGGAACGGGACGGCAGCGCCTACGGCATGGGCCTGCGCGCGCGCCGCTTCGCGCTGTACGCGGAAGATGGCGTGGTGCGCCAGCTGCATGTCGAGGCACCAGGCGAATTCCGCGTTTCCAGCGCGGAGGCGATGTTGGCGGCGCTCGCCGGCTGAGCCAGGCCAGCGCGAACAGACCGGACGGCGGTATAGTCCGGCGCGTCGCGCCGATGCCGGGCCGACCGCGGCCCGCCTCGCTTGCCGCGCCATCCGTCGTCCGAGGGGAACCGCCATGCGCTACGCCTTGCTCGAAAGCCAGCGGGACACGCTGCTGCTCGTCGCCCGCATCCTGATGATGCTGCTGTTCGTGCTGTTCGGCTGGGAAAAGCTCACCGATTTCGGCGGCACCAGCGCCTACATGGCGGCCGAGAGCCTGCCGCTGCCCGCAGTGGCCGCGGCCGTGGTCATCCTGATGGAGTTCTTCGTGGGCCTGGCGATCGTGCTCGGTTTCTGGACGCGGCCGCTGGCGCTGCTGCTGGCCCTGTACACGCTGGGTACGGCGCTGATCGGGCACCACTACTGGACGATGACCGGCGCCGAGCACATGGCCAACATGATCAACTTCTACAAGAACCTCTCGATCATCGGCGGCCTGCTGCTGCTGTGCCTCACCGGCCCCGGAAGGTATTCGATCGATCGCCGGTAAACGCTGCACGCGGCAGCCGCGGAGCGCTCAGAAATCCCGGCTGCCGCTCAGCAGCACGCTGCGCCCGCGGTGCAGCGGCACGAAGGTTTCGTCAAACACGACATCGTGCAGATTGCGATCGAACAGGTTCCGCACGCCCAGCGTCATGCTCCAGCGCGCGGCCTGGTACGACAGGTTCGCATCCACGCGGGCCTGCCCCGGTATCGCGAAATACGCCGAGCCGTCCGACAGCTGGCCGCGGCTCGCGCTGCGCGCCAGCACGCCGCCGGCGATGCCCCAGCCGCGCAGCGACCCGCGCTGGATGCGGTAGCTGGCCCACAGGTTGAAGCGCTGCCGCGGCGTGCCGGTGGGCTGCGAGCCGTCGTGGTTGCGCACCATCGCGTTGCTCCACGCGGCGCTGAGGTCCAGTCCCGGCATGGGCCGGCCGTTGAACTCCAGCTCGATGCCACGGTTGGTCTGCCCCGGGCCGGGGATGCCGAAATACGGCGGCTTGGACGAGCTGAGGTCCGTGCTGTGGTCGAGCATGATGCGGTAGGCCGCCACGGTGAGCATGGCGCGCTGGTCGAACAGCATCAGCTTCGCCCCCGTCTCCAACTGGCGTGAGTGCGAGGGCAGCAGCGGTTGGCCGTTCTTGCCCAGCACCTCGTCGGTCTGGAAGCCGCTGGTGGCGCTGGCGTACAGCGACAACAGCGGCGTGAGCTTGTACAGCAGCCCGGCGTTCGGTACCCATTGCGACTTGTGCTGGGTCGAAGGATTGCCATTGGCATCCTGGGTCGCCAGTTCGTAGGTGGTGCGCCGCAAGGCCAGCAGGGCGTTCCAGCGCTCGCCCAATGCAATCTGGTCCTGCAGGAACAGTGCGTGGTCGATCGACCAGGGATCGCCGGGAAAGTGCATGTCGAAGCCGTTGCCCGGGCCGGTCACCGACGCGACCGACTGCAGCGGCGGACTGGCATGCAGGTTGTACACGGCTTGCGCCGGCGTGCCGAACACATCGTCGAGACTGCCGGACTGTGCCCGCGAATAATCGAAGCCCGCGACCAGCACGTGGCGGACCGCACCGCTGCCGAAACGCCCCACCACGTCGTTCTGCACGGTGTAGAACGCATCACCGTAACGGAACCGTTCGGCCAGCGCCTGCGCATCGCCGTTCGGCGAGAAGCCGGCGAGGTTCCACTCCTGCACCGCCGAACCCTGGCGCACGTACTGGCCGCGGCTGCGGAACGTCCAGATCGCATCGAAGCGGTGCTCGAACGCATACGACAGCCGCGTGGTGCGGAACAGCGAATGGTCGCCCGGGTTGCCGATCATCAGGCCCGGCGGCGTCGCGCTGGACAGGCTGCCGCCCAGCATCACCGCATAGTCCGGAATCGGCTCGCGCCGCACGATGCGCTCGGCGGAAACCACCAGCCTGTTCGTCTCGTCGCGCCAGCCGATCGACGGCGCCAGGTAGCCGCTGCGCTGGCCGCGCCGGCCCTGGCGGCTGCGGTCGGCATATTCTCCCGAGGCGACCAGGCGATACGTCCAGTGCCCGCTCTTGCCCAGCGGGCCGCCCAGGTCGACGCCCAACTGGCTGTCGCCGTACTGGCCCAGCGCGAACTCGAGCCGGCGCACCGGCAGCGCCGTCGGCTGCTTCATCACCAGGTTGATCAGGCCGCCGAAATTGTTGCTGACCGAGGCGTCGCCGATGATCGCCTGCGGCCCCTTCAGCACCTCCACGCGCTCGACGCCGATCAGCGGCGGGAAGTCGCCGTAGGAGACGATGCTGTTCGGCAGGCCGTCGATCATGCCGTTGCCGACCTGGAACCCGCGCACCAGGAACACCGGCAGCGCGTCCGCGCCGTCCAGGTATTGCACGCCGGCCACGTTGCGCACGGCGTCGGCCACGCTGCGGGCCTGCTGCGAATCCAGCAGCGCGTGCGGCACCTCGCTGACCGAGGCCGGCAGTTCGAGCAGGTCGGTGGCCATGCGCGTGGCGCCGCTGGCGATGTCGACCAGATAACCGCCCCCGTCGACCACGCCAGTGGCGACCACCGGCGCCAGCTGCCGGACATCGGCCTGCGCGGCGGACGCCCCGGCCTGTCCGGCCCCGCTCGTGCCGCTCGGCAGCGGCTTCACCACCACCGTGCCGGCATCGACAAAGCGGTAATCCAGCCCCGTACCCGCCAACAGGCGATCGAGCGCCACCGCCGCCGTGCAGTCGCCGCTCACCCCGCGGGAACGCACGGCATCGACCCGGCCGCCGGCCGTAAGCACCTGCACGTTCGCCTGCCGGCCGAACGCGATCAGCGCGGTGGAAAGCGTCTGCGGCGGTATCGCGAAACGCAGCGTGGCCGCGCTGGCGGCATGACCCGGCACGGCCGCGGCGCCGAACGCGACCATCGGCAGCAGCCCACCGATGGCTGGCAGCAGGGCGAACCGACTCATGGCATCCGCTTGTCCCGGGCGAAAGCGACAAGTGTGGCACGCGCCGGGGCCGAGCGCAGCGGGGGCGCATCCGCCGCGCAGACGCCGGTAGCGGTCAACGCTGCTGCGATGCCTGCCCGTTCGCGGAAAGCGTCACCGCGTGCTCGCCTATCCGCACCTGCAGCGGAAACACCTGGGGCAAGGCGCGCAGCCAGCCCTCGATCTCGTCGGTGCGGACCGTGCCGGTGAAGCTGAGGCCGCCGAGGTCGTCGCCGTCCATCCGCACCGGCCGGCGGCTGTAGCGGTTGACGTTGGCGATCACCACCGCCAGCGGTTCGTCGACGAATTCCAGCCGGTCGCTGCGCCAGCCGATCGCCTGCTCCGGCGTGGCCGTGCCCAGGCTCAGCATGCGCGCGGCCGGGTCCCAGGCCACGCGCTGGCCGGCCGCGGCGTCGAGCGTGCGGCCCGGCGTCGCGGCGTCGCCCGGTCCGGCGACCCGCACCTGGCCCCGGGTGACCGCCACGGCCACCGCGTCGCCGGTACGGCGCACGTCGAAGGCGGTGCCGATGTCGCGCACCGTGATGTCGCCGGCGGCGACCTCGAAGGGGCGCCGCGCGTCGTGCACGACCTGGAAATACGCCTCGCCCGCCTCCATCGCCACCCGGCGCTCGCCCCGGCTGTAGCGCACGCTGAGGCGGCTGGCGCCGCCCAGCGTCACCTGGCTGCCGTCCGCCAGCACGATGTCGCGGTTCTGCCCGGTGGCGCTCGCATAGGTCACCGGCGCGCCGGCGCCGCCTGCGAACCGTCCCCACAGCAGGAAGCCGGTGCCGAGCGCCAGCGCCAGCACGGCCGCCGCCGCGGCCAGCGGCAGCCAGCTGGGCCCGTGCGGCGCAACCGCAGGCGCGAACTCGTCCAGCAGCCGGCGGCGCGCGGCCGCATCCAGCGTGCCCAGCCGCTCGCCGAACGCGCTGACATATTCGAAGGCCGCGAGATGGCGCTGGTCCTGCGCCGTCCAGTCCAGCCATTGATCCATGGTGGCCTCGGCACCGTGCGGATCGCGCAGGCGCGTCCACCAGTCGGCGGCGGCGAGCAGCAGTTGTTCGTCGGCATGTGGGGGGGTGTGGGCCATCACGGCATCTCCCGTTCTTCCACGCGCGCGCGGCAATGCGCCAGCGCACGGGTGACGTGGTAGCGCACCATGCGGGCGCTGAGTTTCATGGATTGCGCGATCGTTTCGAAATCGCGCCCCTCGATCGCGTGCAGCACGAAGGCGCGGCTGGTCTTGGCCGGCAGTTCGCACAGCGCCGCCTGCAGTTCGCGCCACTGTTCGGCCGCTGACACGTGGCGCTCCGGCACTGGCGCCAAATGCAGTTCCGGCGCCGGTTCCATGACTTCATCCATGGATGGCGCCTCGCGCAACTTGCGCATGCGCAGGCGGTCGACCGCGAGGTTCGCCGCGATGCGGAACAGGAAGGCGCGCAGCGAATCGATCTGCTCGGGATGCTCCAGCGTGAGCATGCGCACGTAGGCTTCCTGGGCCAGCTCCTGCGCGTCGGCCAGCGAACCGAGCCGGCATTGCAGGAAGGCCAGCAGCGCGCGGTTGTGCTCGCGGAACAGCGCGGCCACCCGCGTCGCATGCCCCGGCAGTGTCGCGATCTCGTCGACGGGATTGCGCTGGTTCATGAGGCTTCCGCACAGACTCCCTGGAACAGGTGATGGACGCTGGGCATTCCGGCTCCTTGCGTGTGCTTCCGATGGCGCTCCGGCAGCGCGCCCAGCGCCGCGATTAGCAAGTGCTCGGCCTCCGTGCGCAGCGCTTCGCGCTTGCGGAACGCGGAACGGTGCTGGCTGGGCACCTCCGCCGCGGTCTTGCGCTCCGGCTCCAGCGGCAGCTCGTACCAGCCACCGTCGACCGCCCGGCCTTGCTGCTCCCCCCAGAACGCATCGTAATCCGCCACGAAGCGGCGGCGCGCATTGCGCAGGGGATGGGCCGCGTTGCCGACCGCCAGCACCCGCGTGAGACCCCAGTGTCGCGCCAGCGCGCAGGCCAACGCCAGCATCAGGCACTTCGGACGCAGGCCGTGCAGCTGGCGCGTGAGCTCGCGCACCGTGTCGCGGGCCTCGCTGCCATCCGGCCCCTGGATGCAGCCGATCGCCAGCGTGCGTTCGTCGGTCACCGTGACCACGATGCGGTACAGCGGATGGCAATGTTCGTCGCTGAGCTGGATGCCGAGCTCGCCCTCGCAACCGAGGAAGATCGGCGGCCGCAGGCTCAGGATCAGCCGGCTGCCGTCCTTCAGCGTAAGCAGGCCCAGCGGCGCGGCGCCCTCCGCGTAGACCGCGCGGAACAGCGGCGCCGGCATCGCCGCGAGCACATGGCGGTAATGCTGGCGAATCGCCCGCAAGCGCTGGTGGCGATTCCAGCCCAGGTTGAGGTAGCGGTGGAAGTGACGCTCCTGCATGCGCGGATCGCGGCGCCGGAACGTGCGCAGCAAGGGGTTGCCCTCGACGAAGGCGAGATAGCCCGACTGTTGCCGCGGCATCAGCAGGCAGCGGGCGAGGTACTTGACCGCTATCAGCGCACGCTTGCCCGCGTCGCCGCGCCAGTCGTGGCGGCCACGCAGCGAGCGCAGGAAGTGCATCGCCGCCGATGCGGGCTCGACCACGCGCCGCGGCGCCGGCCGAGCGGCCACCCGCATGGTGTCGGCCATGCCGTACAGGGAGTGTTCCATTTCGTTCAAGGTCGTCGGCTCGCAGCGATCACGTCAGCTGCAGGACGTTTGCGGCCCGGGAAATTGAAACGGCGGCGCGCCCGTCGTGTGCCCAGCATGCGAAAAGCCCCGGACCGGGCCGGGGCTTTTCATCGTGCAATGTCTGGCGCAGATCAGGTTTCGTCCGTGCCCGCTTCCGGTGCCGTGCCGCCTTCGGGCGACACATCGCCGGCCGGCGATCCGGCTTCCTCGCCATTATCCTCATCCGCATCCAGCCGCATCACGCTGACCAGCGTTTCATCGGCGGGTAGACGGATCAGGGTGACGCCCTGGGTGTTGCGGCTGAGCTGCGAGACTTCCGCCACGCGGGTACGCACCAGGGTGCCCTGGTTGGAGATCAGCATCAATTCGTGCGCCTCGGTGACCTGCACGGCGCCGACCAGCGCGCCATTGCGTTCGGAGCACTGGATGCCGATCACGCCCTGGGTACCGCGGCCCTTCTTGGTGAACTCGACCAGCTGGGTGCGCTTGCCGTAGCCGCGTTCCGTCGCGGTGAGGATGTCGCCCTCGGCAGCCACGATCAGCGAAACGACCTGCGCGCCTTCGGCCAGCCGCATGCCGCGCACGCCGGTGGCGGTACGGCCCATCGAGCGCACGGTGTTTTCGTCGAAGCGGTTGACCTTGCCGTTCGAGGCGAACAGCAGGATGTCGCTGTTGCCGTCGGTGAGTTCGACATTGACCAGCGCATCGCCCTCGTCGAGCTTGATCGCGATCTTGCCCTTCTGCAGCTGGAACGCGAATTCGGTGAGCGGGGTCTTCTTCACCGTGCCGTGCCGGGTGGCGAAGAACACATAGCTGTCTTCGCTGTACTCGCGCACCGGCAACACCGCCTGCACCTTCTCGCCCGCGGCCAGCGGCAACAGGTTGATGATGGGCTTGCCGCGCGCGCCCGGGCCCGCCTCCGGGATCTGGTAGACCTTGAGCCAGTACACGCGGCCGGTGCTGGTGAAGGCGAGCAAGGTGTCGTGGGTGTTCACCACCCACAGCTGCTCGACCACGTCCTCGTCCTTCAGCGCCGAGGCCGAACGGCCCTTGCCGCCGCGCTTCTGTGCGCGATACGCGCTGGCCGGCTGGCGTTTGATGTAGCCGGTGTGCGACAGCGTGACCACCATGTCTTCCGGCGCGATCAGGTCCAGGACGTTCAGGTCTTCCTGCGAATGCTGGATCTCGGTGCGGCGCGCGTCGCCGAATTCGTTCTTGACCGTCTCCAGTTCCTCGCGGATCACCGTGAGCAGGCGTTCCGGGCTCTCCAGTATCTCGATCAGGCCGCGGATGATTTCCAGGATCTCGCGGTATTCGTCGGAGAGCTTCTCCTGCTCCAGGCCGGTCAGGCGATGCAGGCGCATCGCCAGGATTTCCTGCGCCTGCACCTCGGAGAGCTGGTAGCCCGCGGGCTTGAGGCCGTCGCGCGGATCCATGTCCTCCGGCCGCGAAGCCTCGGCACCGGCGGCGGCGAGCAGCGCACCGACCATGCCCGGCTGCCACTTGCGTGCCAGCATGCGTTCGCGCGCCTCGGCGGGCGAGGCCGAGTTCTTGATCAGCTCGATCATCTCGTCGATGTTGGCGAGCGCGACGGTGAGGCCTTCGAGGATGTGGGCGCGGGCGCGCGCCTTGCGCAGCTCGAAGATGGTGCGGCGGGTCACCACCTCGCGGCGGTGGCGGATGAACGCCTCGAGGATGTCCTTGAGGTTCAGCAGCCGCGGCTGGCCGTCCAGCAGCGCCACCATGTTGATGCCGAACGTCACCTGCAGCTGGGTCTGCTGGAACAGGTTGTTCAGCACCACGTCGGCCATCGCGTCCTTGCGGATCTCGATGACGATGCGCATGCCGTCCTTGTCGGACTCGTCGCGCAGCTCGCTGATGCCCTCGAGCTTCTTTTCCTTGACCAGCTCGGCGATCTTCTCGATCAGCCGCGCCTTGTTCACCTGGTACGGCAGTTCGTGGACGAGGATGGTTTCGCGGCCGTTGCTCTCGGTCTCGATCTCGGTCTTCGCGCGCACCAGGATGCGGCCGCGACCGGTGCGGTAGGCCTCGACGATGCCGGACGAGCCGTTGATGATGCCCGCGGTCGGGAAATCCGGCCCCGGGATGTAGTGCATCAGGTCGGCGATCGACAGCGTCGGCTCGTCGATCAGCGCGATGGTCGCAGCCACCACTTCGTTGAGATTGTGCGGCGGCACGTTGGTGGCCATGCCCACCGCGATGCCAGCCGAGCCGTTCACCAGCAGGTTCGGCACGCGCGTCGGCAGTACCAGCGGCTCGTGCTCGCTCTCGTCGTAGTTCGGGCCGAAGTCGACGGTTTCCTTGTCGATGTCGGCAAGCAGTTCGTGGGTGAGGCGCGACATGCGCACCTCGGTGTAACGCATCGCCGCCGCGTTGTCGCCGTCGACCGAACCGAAGTTGCCTTGGCCGTCCACCAGCATGTAGCGCAGCGAGAACGGCTGCGCCATGCGCACGATCGCGTCGTAGACCGACGCATCGCCGTGCGGGTGGTATTTACCGATCACGTCGCCGACCACGCGGGCCGACTTCTTGTAAGGCTTGTTCCAGGCGTTGCCCAGCTCGTTCATCGCGAACAGCACGCGGCGATGCACCGGCTTCAGGCCATCGCGCACGTCCGGCAGCGCGCGGCCCACGATCACGCTCATCGCGTAGTCGAGATAGCTCTGGCGCATCTCGTCTTCGATGTTGACGCGGATGATTTCTTTGGCGAGTTCTGCCATCAAACGGCTTCCCTGTTGAACGAGGAGGAACGCGTCGCGCCGTGCTCGCGGACACGCGAAAATCAACCCGACAAGTGTAACACGGCCACACCTTTCGCGCCTCGCGAAAGGCGGAAATTACCCATTGCGTTTCAATATCTTGCGCGATGGCCGCACACTCTCGGCCAAGTGCCGCGATACGCCGTTCGCCAGCACGTCGCACACGCCGCTTTCAGGTGCCGAACAGCGCCCGCATCGAAGTCGCATCCGGCCGCGCGATCACTCCGCGCTCGGTGACGATGGCGTCGATCAGGCTCGCTGGCGTCACGTCGAATACGGGGTTCCAGGCCTCGGCGCCTTCGACCACCACGCGCCGGCCGCCGATGCCCAGCAGCTCGGTCGGGTCACGCAGTTCGATCTCGATCGCCTCGCCCGAGGCGGTGGCCATGTCCACCGTGGACGACGGCGCCACCACCATGAACTTCACGCCGTGGTGCCTCGCGGCGATCGCCAACTGGTAGGTGCCGATCTTGTTCGCGGTGTCGCCGTTGGCGGCGATGCGGTCGGCGCCCACGATCACCCACTGCACGGCACCCGACTTCATCAGGTGTGCGGCGGCCGAATCGGCGATCAGCCTGGCGGGAATGCCGTCGCGCACCAGCTCGTACATGGTGAGCCGCGCGCCCTGCTGCCAGGGCCGCGTCTCGCCCGCGTACACGTGCACGATGCGTCCCTGCGCCACACCGGCGCGGATCACACCCAGCGCCGTGCCGAAGCCCGCGGTAGCGAGCGAACCGGTATTGCAGTGGGTGAGCACGCCCGAGCCCGACGCGATCAGCGCGGCGCCCAGCTCGCCCATGTGGCGGTTCGCGGCCAGATCCTCGTCCTGGATCGCCTGCGCCTCGCGCTCCAACGCGGCCGCATCGGCACCCGCGACGATGCGCGCCTTCATGCGGTCCAGCGCCCACATCAGGTTCACCGCAGTGGGTCGCGCGGCGCGCAGTTGCGCCAACGCATCGTCCAGCGCACTCCCCTGCTGCGCCGCCAGCACCACGCCCCAGGCTGCGGCGATGCCGATCGCCGGCGCGCCGCGCACGGCGAGGTCGCGGATGGCCTGGGTCACTTCACCGGCATCGCGGCAAGCTATCCAGCATTCCTCTTGCGGCAGCAACCGCTGATCGAGCAAACGGAGCTGGTCGCCGCGCCATTGCACGGCGCGGACGCGGTCGTAACGGTCGTAATCCATGGGGAAACTTCGTGTGTTGGAGCGAGTGAGTCAGGGCGATTCCGGCATCACCAGCCACAGGATCAGGTAGATCAGGATGCCCGAACCGCCCAGCAAGGTGAGGATGATCCACGCCACCCGCACCAGGGTCGGGTCCCAGCCAAGGTATTCGGCGATGCCGCCGCAGACGCCGGCGAGCTGGCGGTTCTGGCGGGAACGGCAGAGTCGCTTCGGGGCGTTCATTGTCTCTCCGATGGCAAGGGTGGCGCTTGGTGCGAACAGGCGATCAGCCTAGCACGCAGCCCGCACCCCAGAAACGCGATGCCTTCGCTTGACAGCCCCCCACATGCACCACGCAATATCCCATCACTGGACAAAGGGAGCAGGGATCATGCGACGTGTTCGGGAATGGATCGAATGGAGGGGAAGGCTGGGATGTCTCGCCTTCCTGTGGCGGTTGGCGGCAGCCGCCGTCGTCTTCGTCGTGTTGTCCGTCTTTCTGGAAAGCACCGTCGGCTACACCAGCACGCTGATCCTGTATCCGCCGTTCTTCGTCGTGCTGCTCTCGCTGGTGGTGCGCCGGCTGCACGACAGCGCGCGTTCGGCATGGCAACTGCTCGCGGTGATCGTGCCGGTACTCGGGCCGGTGTATCTGGCTGGCTTGCTGTTGTTTGCACGCGGCACGCAGGGCGACAACCAGTACGGCGATGATCCCCGCTCGCGGAATCGCGACTACCTCCGGGTGAGCATCCATGAACCGACCTGAGCGCATGGGCATCGTCGTCAACGACGTGACGCGGCTGAACCCCGTGCCGGTGCTGGCCGTCGCCACGCCGACCACCATCGAGGAAATCCGCGACGCGATCCTGCGCACCGACCTGCCGATTTCGGTGGGTGGCGGCCATTTCAGCATGGGCGGGCAAACCGCGAGTCCGGGCAGTCTGCATCTGGACATGCGCCGCTTCAATCGCGTATTGCGCTTCGATCCGGTGGCACGCACGATCCGCGTGCAGAGTGGCATCCGCTGGTGCGACATCCAGCGCTTCATCGATCCGCATGGCCTGGCGCTGCAGATCATGCAGACCTACGCCAACTTTTCGGTGGGCGGTTCACTCAGCGTCAATGTGCATGGGCGCTACATCGGCCTTGGCCCGCTGATCCTGTCAGTGCGTTCACTGTTGCTGATGCTGGCCGACGGCCAGATGTTCGAAGCCTCGGCAGACCACAACGCGGAAATCTTCCACGCCGTCATCGGCGGCTACGGCGCCCTCGGTGTGATCCTCGAAGCCGAGTTGAACCTTGCCGAGAACGTGCGCGTGCGCCGCGAACACGCCTGCATGCCCGCGCCGGATTATCCCGCGCACTTCCGCAGCCGTGTGCGCGACAGCGGCGACGCGATCTTCCACAACGCGGATCTCTACCCGCCGGATTTCCGCCAGGCCCGCGTCGTGACATGGCGCCGTACCGAACGCGCCGCCACCACGGCGCGGCGCCTGCAGAAGCCGCGTAGGCAATATCCGCTGCAGCGCTACTACATGTGGGTGTTCACCGAAACACGCAGTGGCCACTGGCGCCGGCGGCGCCTGCTGGATCCGCTGCTGTACCTTGGCCGCCCGGTGCACTGGCGCAACTACGAGGCCGGCTACGACGCCGGCGAACTCGAACCCGGGGCGCGCAACGACCGCACCTACGTGCTGCAGGAATACTTCGTGCCGGTGGCACGATTCGAGGATTTCCGCGCTCGGCTCGCGGAAACCCTCAAGCGCCACCGTGTGAACATGGTGAACATCTCGGTGCGCCACGCGCACCCCGACCCCGGCTCGCTGCTGGCCTGGGCGCGCGAGGAAGTGTTTGCCTTCGTGCTCTACCACAAGCAGCGCACGCGCACGAACGCGCGCGAACGCGTGGCGGTGTGGACGCGCGAACTCATCGATGCCGTGCTGGCATGCGACGGCGCCTACTATCTGCCTTACCAGCTGCACGCCACCGCCGAACAGTTCCACCGCGCGTATCCGCGCGCCCGCGAACTGTTTGCCCTGAAACGCCGACTCGATCCCGGTTACCGTTGGCGGAACGGGCTGTGGGACAAGTACTACGCCCCCGAACTGGAACCCGCCGCACCCGTCGCCCCTGCCGTGCCCGACTCCGATTTCCACGCGATCTACGACACCGTCCGCGGCAATGACGATTTCTACCGCTTTCTGCAAAACGTCTACCGCATTTTTCCGGAGGATCGATTCCACGCCCTCATCCAGCAGGCCACGCGCGGACACCGCGACGACGAAGCGATTTATCGCGCCGTGCAAGCCGGCCTGCCGTCGATCAAGCCCTTCCTGTCCGAAGCCACCTATGCGCTGCCTGCACTGGCACGGCAGAAACAGGAGATGACACGGCAAACGCTGGCGCTGCTCGGCGAGCGCAAGCGCTTCAACGGTTATCTGGAAATCGGCAGCACCGGCCGCTACCTCAGTCATCTGCGCAGGCACCTGCATCTCGATGGCGACCGCGTGCTGCTCCACGACACCGCGGCCGGGTTCTCGCCCGTCGACATTGCCGAACGCGGCGGCTTGCGCCGGCATGCCCGTTTCGTGCCGCTCGACGACTACGCGCCCATCCCCGCCGGCGCCGTGGCGGATGGCAGCATCGAACTGCTGACCTGCCACATCGGCCTGCACCATGCGCCGCTCGACCGGCTGGAACCGTTCATCGCCTCCCTGCGGCGTGTACTGAAACCCGGCGGTGTGCTGATCCTGCGCGATCACGACGTCGGCGACGACTACATGCGCGCGATGGCAGCGCTGGCGCATGCGGTGTTCAACGCGGGACTGGGTTTGCCCTGGCGGGACAATGAACGCGAACTGCGACACTTCCGCTCCATCGCGGCATGGATCGCCCTGCTCGGCCGGCATGGCTTGTCGGCCTCCGGTCCTCGGCTGTTGCAGGCACAGGATCCAACGTTGAATACCCTGCTCCGCTTCGACGCCGCATGAAACGATTCGCATGCCACCTTTTGCTTGCCGCCACTGCCGCGCTGGCCGGCATGGCGACCGCTGCCACCATCCTTCCCGAGCAACCGGGATTGCATGTGCCGCTCCCGGATCGGCGAGGCGAGGAACAGACCTACCTGACCTTTCCGGAATGGTTCCTGGTATTCAGCCCCGCCGAGTATGCCGACTGGTTGCAGCAGCACTCGCCGACGCGCTTTCCGTTCTTCGCGCATATCGGCCAATTCTGGTCGGCATATGGCCATGTCGTCGCGGCCACGCGTGGTCGCTATCCGTTCAACGGCGAATACCACACGATGATCTGCGTCATCGGCGCAAGCACCACCGTGGAGTACACGATCAAGGGCGTTTACGACACCTTGGTCGGCCGGCTCAGCCAGGTTGGCCTGCCTGCAAACGCCACGCCGGAAGACCGTCTGGCCGCCGATGTTGAACGCGACTACGTGGACTTCATCCGCATCGAGCCTTGGTACAAGTTCGATTTCGTTGCACCGTTACGAAAGCTGTGGAGCGATACGCCCTGGTGGGGAGCGCATGCTCTGCGCAAATGGGAGAGGCGTTACGCCCTGAGCAGTGAATGGCTGACCAAGGCTGCCTACGGCTGGTTGCTTGGCAAGGCCACGCACGAGGTCTATGCCGTGCCGAAGGACACCACGTTGGCCGTGGTGCGCAACCTGCCGGCGGACTTGCCCACCGATGTGCAGCAACTGGCGCATCGGGGCGACGAGTACCTGCTGGCCCTGCCGCGATACCAGGGTTTCGGCGATGCCGCCACGATGCTGGCGCGTCGCGGCACCACGTTCGAGGAAATCGCCGGCAATCGCGGCATGATCCTGGTCAGCGTTCTCACGACGCGCGATGTACCGCTGCCGGACTACACGCGCGTGCTGTTCACGCAACCGATACTGACGAAGCCCGGGCACCAGCGCGAAGTGTTGCAGGTCCCGGTGGACAAACTCGACGTGCTGCTCGACCGCTACGCAAACACCCCTGGCGCCATCGAACACGTTTTCGATTACTGACCTGCAAAGCGGATTTCAGTCGCGCGCGCGCAACCACTGGTGGATCGCCGGCGGCACCTCGCGCTGGGCGCGGCCGGAGACGTAGATGCCGATGTGGCCGCCCTTGAACGCCAGCTCGGTGTAGTCGGTGCTGCCCGCGCGGCGCGCCAACGCGCGCGAGGCGTCCGGCGGCACCAGATGGTCCTGCTCGGCGTAGATGTTGAGGATCGGCAGTTCGAGCTTGTGCAGATCCACCTCGCGACCGCCGATGACGAGGCCGCCCTTCACCAGCTTGTTGCCTTGGTAGAAATCCTTGACGAACTGGCGGAAGGTCTCGCCGGCCTGGTCGGGCGAGTCGAAGATCCAGCGCTCCATGCGCAGGAAGTTCTCCAGCTCGACGGGCTTGTCCAGGATGTCGACCAGGCCCACGTACTTCTGCTGGTTGAGGCGCACCGGCTTCAGCGTGAGGTAGACCCAGTTCATCAGCATCGCCGGCACGTTACCGAGCGTGTCGACGAACAGGTCCACGTCCAGTTCGCGGCACCAGTGCGAGAGCATGTTGTCCGGCGTCTGGAAATCCACCGGTGTGACCATGGTGACGAGATTCTTCACCTTGTCCGGGTGCATCGCGCCGTAGCACAGCGAGAACGCACCGCCCTGGCAGATGCCGAGCAGGTTGATCGTGTCCAGACCGTGGCGCTCGCGCACCGCATCCACACAGCGGTCGAGGTAGCCGTTGAGGTAATCGTCCAGCGTCAACCAGCGGTCGGCGCCGTCGGGATAACCCCAATCGATGAGATAGACGTCCTCGCCCTGCGCGAGCAGGTTGCGCACCAGCGAGCGGTCGGGCTGCAGGTCGGTCATCCACACCGTGTTGACCAGCGCGTAGACGATCAGCGTGGGCGTTCGCGCGGTGGGCGCGCGGTCGCCCTGCATGTGCCACAGCTTCAGCTTGTCTTCGGCGTACACCAGCTCGCGCGGCGTGTTGGCGTAGCCGGGCTCGCGCATGCCGCGCAACTGGCCCATGCCGGCGCTGAGCTTGCGCTGGAACGCACCGATTTCCTGCATCAACCGGGCCGGATCGAGATGGAGCGGGGTATCCATGAGGGCTCCCTTCAGCGCTTGCGCGGCGTGGTGGCGGGTGATGCCGGCTTGCCACGCGCGGGCGCCTTCGCAGCGGTGGCGCGCTTGGCCGCAGCCTTCGGTTTCGGCTCGGCCGGCCCTGCCGCAAGCGCAGCGAGTTCGCGCTTCAAGGCCGCCACTTCGCGCCGCAGCTCGAGGATTTCATCGGCGACTGCGCCACTGCCCTGCTTGCGCAGATCGCGGCGCAGCTGTTGCAGGCGTTCACCCAGCGCCGAGACTTCCTCGCGGGTGGGCACGCCCAGCTCGCGGCACAGCTGACCGGTCTGCCGCTGCTGCAGCTGGCGCACGCGCATCTGGCTGTTGACCATCTCGCCGTAGGCCGCGCGGAACTCGTCGGACAGCGCGATCTCGGCATAGGCCTCTTCGGCGGCGTCCACCCACAGGTCGTACAGCGCCTTCAGCGACTCGATCGGCGGGCTGGCCGCATCGCGCTGTGCCAGCCGCGCCTGTAGGCGTTCCAGCCCCTGTGCATTCGCCCGCTGGATCAGCGCCTGGTAGCGCGCGTTCGCCTCCAGCGCCACCTGGATCGCCGCCGTCAGCTCCTGCTGCTGCATCAGCTGTTCGCGATGCAGGCCGAACGCCGGCACCGGGCCGTTCGCCGCCGCCGGCATGGCGAAACCGCCGGACTGCATCGACTGCAGCCAGGCCTGCCACTGCTGCACGAAACCCTGCGCGGCGGTGTTGTCGATGCCGTTGAAGGCCTGGGTGAATGGCTGGTTGCCGGAGCCTGCCCAGGCGCGCAGCAGGCTCTGCCAGTCCGCGCCGGGCTGGCTGGCACCGGCCGCCGCCACGCCCTGCATCCAGTCGAAGCAGCCCCTGAGGCCGGCCAGCGTGCGCTCCAATGCCTCGCTGCCGGCCGGTGGCGGCGCGGCAGCGGGTGGCGGTTGCAACTGGCGCAGCCACGCATCCCAGGATTGCTGGGCGAGCACCTGCCAGTCCTTGATGAAATCGCCTGCCTGTCCGTTCATCGTGCATCCTCGTCTGCCACGCATGCATCGTAGCAAAAGCGTGTTGCACGGAACGGTCGGAACCCTTGCGATCATCCATGATCGCGAGAGTCAAACGGGCAGCCATCCATGGCTGCACTCCCCACAAACGAACGAGGCCCGGCATGGCCGGGCCTCGTTCGCGTTGCATGCAGCTCAGGCTCAGGCGTCGCTGCCCTCGCCCTCGGCCACCGCCTTCATGGACAGGCGGATGCGGCCCTGCTTGTCCACTTCCAGCACCTTGACCTTGACGATGTCGCCTTCCTTGAGCTTGTCGGAGACCTTCTCGACGCGCTCGTTGGAGATCTGCGACACGTGCACCAGGCCGTCCTTGCCCGGCATGATGGTGACGAACGCACCGAAGTCCATCAGCTTGGCGACCTTGCCCTCGTAGATGCGGCCCGGTTCGACGTCGGAGACGATCTGCTCGATGCGCTTCTTCGCCGCCTCGCCCGCGTCGCGGTTGACCGAGGCGATGATCACGGTGCCGTCGTCGTTGATGTCGATGGTGGCACCGGTCTCCTCGGTGATCGAGCGGATGGTGGCGCCACCCTTGCCGATGACCTCGCGGATCTTGTCCGGGTGGATCTTGATGGTGATCAGGCGCGGCGCGTACTCGCTCATCTCGGTGCGCGCGGTGCTGAGGGCCTTGGCCATCTCGCCGAGGATATGCAGGCGGCCGCGCTTGGCCTGGGCCAGCGCCACCTTCATGATCTCCTCGGTGATGCCGTCGATCTTGATGTCCATCTGCAGGGCGCTGATGCCCTCGGAGGAACCGGCCACCTTGAAGTCCATGTCGCCGAGATGATCCTCGTCGCCCAGGATGTCGGACAGCACCACGAAGTCGTTGCCTTCCTTCACCAGACCCATCGCGATGCCGGCCACCGGCGCCTTCAGCGGCACGCCGGCATCCATCATCGCCAGCGAGGAACCGCACACCGAGGCCATCGACGAGGAACCGTTGGACTCGGTGATTTCCGAGACCACGCGCAGCACGTAGGGGAAGGACTCCAGCGAGGGCTTCACCGCCTGCACGCCACGCTTGGCGAGGCGGCCGTGGCCGATCTCGCGGCGCTTCGGCGCGCCGAAGCGGCCGGCCTCACCCACCGAGAACGGCGGGAAGTTGTAGTGGAACAGGAACGGATCCTTCGACTCGCCGGCCGGCGCGTCAATGATCTGCGCGTCGCGCGTGGTGCCCAGGGTGACCGTGACCAGCGCCTGCGTCTCGCCGCGGGTGAACAGCGCCGAGCCGTGGGTACGCGGCAGCACGCCCACGCGGGCGGTGATCGCGCGCACGTCGTCCAGCTGACGGCCGTCGATGCGCACCTTGGTCTTCAGCACGCTGTCGCGCAAGGTGTGGTACTCGAGCTCACCGAACTCCTTGGCGAGTTCGGCCTTGTCCCAGCCCTTCGCCTCGGCGTCGGCCTTCAGCGATTCCAGCACGTCGGCCTTGATCGCGGCGATCGCGTCGCGGCGCTGCAGCTTGTCGCGCACCTGGAAAGCGGCTTCCAGCTTGTCGCCCACGGCGCCCTTGAGCGCGGCGACCAGCGCCTCGTTGCGGGCCGGCGGCTGCCAGTCCAGCGACGGGCGGGCGGCCTGGGTGGCCAGCTCGGCGATCGCGCGGATCGCGACCTGCATCTGCTGGTGGCCGAACACCACGGCGCCGAGCATCACGTCCTCGGACAGCAGCTCGGCCTCGGACTCCACCATCAGCACCGCACCGGCGGTACCGGCGACGACCAGGTCCAGCTGCGAGCCGGCCAGTTCAGTGGTGGTCGGGTTCAGCAGGTACTGGCCATTGGCGTAACCGACGCGGGCGGCGCCGATCGGACCCTTGAACGGGATGCCGGCGAGGCTCAGCGCGGCGGACGCGCCGATCAGCGCCGGGATGTCGCCGTCGATCTCGGGGTTCAGCGAAACGACCTGGGCGATCACCTGGACTTCGTTCTTGAAGTCTTCCGGGAACAGCGGGCGCACCGGGCGGTCGATCAGGCGCGAGGTCAGCGTCTCCTTCTCGGTCGGACGGCCTTCGCGCTTGAAGAAGCCGCCCGGGATGCGGCCGGCCGAGTAGAACTTCTCGACGTAGTCCACGGTGAGCGGGAAGAAGTCCTGGCCTTCCTTCGCCTTGGCCGCGGCCACCGCGGTGACCAGCACCACGGTGCCGCCCATGCTGACCATCACCGCACCGGACGCCTGGCGGGCGATTTCGCCCGTCTCCAGCGTGACTTCATGTTTACCGTACTGGAATGACTTGGTTACTTTCGCCACGGGCTCTGTCCTGTAAGGAGTGCGGCCACGAATGGCCGCTTTTCGATCTTCGCGTTCACGGACGAACGCAGAAACCTTGAAGTGCGGCCACGGATGGCCGCTTTGTGACTTTCGCGCTCGGGTCGAACGCGAAAATCAACGACGGAGGCCGAGACGCTCGATCAGGCTCTGGTAACGGGCCAGGTCGCGGTCCTTGAGGTAGGCGAGCAGGCTCTTGCGGCGATTCACCAGCTTCAGCAAGCCGCGGCGGGAGTGGTGATCCTGCTTGTGCGACTTGAAGTGGTCGGTGAGGTGGTCGATGCGGGCGGACAGCAGCGCCACCTGCACTTCGGCGGAGCCGGTGTCGTTGGCCACGCGGCCGAAGTCAGCGATGATCTTGCCGGTCTGTTCTGCGGTAAGAGACATGGTGATACCTGTTTCCTTGAAAAGGCGATGCGAAGCTTGCGTGTGCACCGCTGTGGCGGCGCACACGCAAGCTTCGCCTGTTGGATGAAAGTACTGGAATAACTTGCTTATTCTAGCCGCGCCCTACCCCTGCAACAAGGGCAATGGCAGGCAAATCGGGGCCGATTCACGGTGGCGGCAGGTTGAAACCGCGCAGGATGCGGCTGCGCCCCTCCGCATCCAGTTCCACGAGCGCCAGCAGGGCGCCGTCGCTGGCGAACGCGGCGTGACACCCGCTGGCCCCGGCCACCACGATGGGCTGGCCGCGGACGATCGCCTGGCTCTGCGCCTCGTCCAGCTGCAGTACCGGCCAGTCGGCCAGGCCCGCCGCCACCGGCAGCAGCCAGGCCAGCAGGGCCTCGTCGCCCTGCCCGGCCGCCTGCTCCAGTTGCTCCAGCGTGACCATGCGCGGTTCACGGAACGGCTCCACCCACAGTCGCCGCAAAGCGGTCAGATGCGCGCCGCAGCCCAGGCTTTCGCCCAGGTCGACCGCCAGCGAGCGCACATAGGTGCCCGAACCGCATTCCACTTCGAACACCAGGCTGTCCGTCGTGCGCGAAAGCAGTTCCAGCCGGTACACCTCGACTTCACGTGGCGGCGCTTCCACCGCCTCGCCGCGGCGCGCCTTCAGGTACAAGCGTTCACCACCCTGCTTCAGCGCCGAGTAGGCCGGCGGCACTTGCAGGATGCGACCGCGCAGCGGCGCCAGTGCCGCCTCGATCGCCGCCTCGTCCAGCGCGGGCACCGGCCGCTCGCGCACGACCTCGCCCTCGCGATCGGCCGTGGTCGTGGTGATGCCCAGCCGGCATTCGGCCCGGTAGGCCTTGCGCGCGCCAAGCAGATTGCCGGCGAGCTTGGTGGCCTCGCCGAAGCACAGCGGCAGCAGACCGGTGGCCATGGGATCAAGCGCGCCGGTATGGCCGCCCTTGGCGGCACGGAACAGCCGGCGCACCTCCTGCAAGGCCTGGTTGGAACTCAGGCCGGCGGGCTTGTCGAGCAGCACGATGCCGTGCAGATCGCGCCAGGCGATGCGGGGCAGCTTGCGTTCGCGGGGCATGGAACTCGGATTACGGCTCGTCGTCCGAGGACGCCACGTCGCCCGCATCGCGCAGCAGCGCATCGATGCGTTCGCCCTTGTCCACCGAGTCGTCGTACTTGAAGCGCAATTCCGGCACGCGGCGCAGCCGCATGCTGCGCGACAGCGCGCGGCGGAACTCGCCGGCCAGCGTGTTCAGCGCCTTCACCGCCGCCATCGATTGATCCGGCAGCAGCGCGGTCACCCACACCGCGGCGAAATCGAGGTCGCGGCTCACCTCCACGTCCGACACGCTGCACGACGGCAGGCCGTGGTCGCGCACCGCGGCGTGCACCAGCAGGCCGATTTCGCGGCGCAGTTCGGCGCCTACGCGGTCGGTACGTTTGAAGTCGCGGGAGGGCATGAATTCGTGCGTCGTGTGAGGAATGCTCAAGAGCCGAAGCTCGTTACCTATGCCGATCAACGTGCAGTCCTGCACGTTGATTGGCTCGGCGAACCCGGCATGCGCCGGGTTCGCCTCCGTCGGGCCATGGCGAAAGCCATGGCCCGACGAGCGGCCCATCCATGGGCCGCGCTTTGACGCCTACGGCGTCAAAGCGTGCGGGCGACTTCGATCCTTTCGAAGCATTCGATCTGGTCGCCGACCTTGACGTCGTTGTACTGCTTCACGGCGATGCCGCATTCCATGCCGCTGCGCACTTCGTCGACGAGGTCCTTGAAGCGGCGCAGCGATTCCAGCTCGCCCTCGAACACCACGGTGTTGTCGCGCAGCACGCGGATCGGCTTGCTGCGTTTGACGTGGCCTTCGGTGACCATGCAGCCGGCGACCGCACCGAACTTGGAGCTGCGGAACACGTCGCGCACCTGGGCGATGCCGATGATCTCCTCGCGGATCTCCACGCCGAGCAGGCCGGACGCCGCCTGCTTCACCTGGTCGATCACGTCGTAGATGATCGAGAAATAGCGCACGTCGAGGCCGGCGGTATCGATCACCTTGCGTGCCGAGGCATCGGCACGCACGTTGAAGCCGATCACCAGCGCCTTCGAGGCCGCCGCCAGGGTGGCGTCGGATTCGGTGATGCCGCCGACACCGGCCGCGATCACGTTGACCTTCACGTTCTCGTTGCCGATCGCGCTCAGCGACTCGCGCAGCGCCTGCACCGAGCCCTGCACGTCGGCCTTGACCAGGATGTTGAGGGTCTGCATGGCGGCACCCTGACCCATCTGGGCGATGATGTCCTCCAGGCGGTTCGCCTTGCTGACCATGCGCGTGTCGCGGCGCTTCTGCGCGCGCTCCGCCGCCACCTCGCGTGCCAGCCGTTCGTCGGCCACCACCACGAAGTCGTCACCGGATTCCGGCACGCCGGACAGGCCGAGGATCTGCACCGGGATCGACGGGCCGGCTTCCTGCACGGTCTTGCCGGTCTCGTCGACCAGCGCACGCATGCGGCCGAACTCGATGCCGCAAACCACGAAGTCGCCGCGCTTGAGCGTGCCCTGCTGCACCAGCACGGTGGCGACCGGACCACGACCGCGGTCGAGGCTGGATTCGATCACCACGCCGGAGGCCGGGCCGTCCTCGACGGCGGTCAGCTCCATCACCTCGGCCTGCACCGAGATCGCATCGAGCAGGTCGTCGATGCCCATGCCGGTCTTCGCCGACAACGGCACGAACGGCGTGTCGCCGCCCCACTCTTCCGGGATGACTTCGAGATTGCCGAGGCCCTGCTTGACGTGGTCCGGATTCGCGTCGGACTTGTCCATCTTGTTGATCGCGACGATCAGCGGCACCTTGGCGGCGCGCGCGTGCTGCACGGCTTCCGCCGTCTGCGGCATCACGCCGTCGTCGGCGGCCACCACCAGCACCACGATGTCGGTGGACTGCGCGCCGCGGGCACGCATCGAGGTGAACGCGGCGTGGCCCGGGGTGTCGAGGAAAGTGATCACGCCCTTCGGCGTGTCCACGTGGTACGCACCGATGTGCTGGGTGATGCCGCCGGCCTCGCCCGAGGCGACCTTGGTGCGGCGGATGTAGTCCAGCAGCGAGGTCTTGCCGTGGTCGACGTGGCCCATGATGGTGACCACCGGCGGACGCGGCTTCTTCTCGCCATCCAGCTCGGCGCTCTGGGTGTGCGCGGCCAGCGCGGCCTCGGCGTCGTTGGCGTTGGCCTCGACCACGTTGTGGCCGAGCTCTTCCACCACCAGCACGGCGGTGTCGTGGTCGATGGTCTGGTTGATGGTCGCCATCACGCCCATCTTGAACAGCGCCTTGACCACCTCGGAACCCTTGACCGCCATCTTCTGCGCCAACTCGGCGACCACGTTGGCATCACCCACGACGACATCGCGCACGACGGCGGCGGTGGGTCGGGTGAAGCCATGCGCACCACCTGAAGCCGAACCGCGCACGGCCTCGCGCACGGCACCCTTGCCGGGCTTGCCGCGCTTGCCGCTGGAACGGCGTGCGCGATCGGCTTCGCTCAGATGCAGTTCGCCGGAGGCGAAACGCTTGCCGCCCGGCGCGTCGTCGCGGTCGCGACCGCCACCATGACGGGCCTTGCCGCGCGCGCTGTCACCGGCGGCAGCAGCCGCCGGACGCGCCGGAGCGGGGGCGGGCGCCGGAGCGGGGGCGGGCGCCGGCTTGACCAGCTTTTCGCGCTTGCGCGGCTCGTGCACCTGCGGAACGATCATGCCGAGACCGCGCGTATCGAGGCGCTGCACCGCGGGCTGCGCCTCGTCGGCAGCGGGTACGGCGGTGACCGGCTCGGCCGCTTCCTGCGCCGACTCGGCGAGCGTTTCGGGCTCGCCCGCGGATTCGGGTTCAGCGGCGGAGGCAGCCTCGACTTCGGCCTGGCGGCGGCGCTCCTCGGCCTCTTCCTGCGCGCGCTGCTGCGCTTCCTGCTCGCGCTGCTGCGCTTCGTGCTTGCGCAGCTCGACATCGCGGCGCCCTTGCTCTTCCTGCGCGCGCTGCTCGCGCGACTCGGCCAGCTTGCGCACAGCCTCCTCGCGCTCGGGCTCGGCGCTGGCCTCTTCGGCGATCACGCTGCGCTTGACGTAGGTGCGCTTGGCGCGCACCTCGACGTTAACCGTCTTCGCCGTGGCCGCGGCACCGCGGCCGCCGGGCGTGGAAACCTTCAGTTCGCCGACCGTGCGCCGCTTCAGCGTGATCTGGCGCGGCGCGCTGTCGGTGGTCTCCGCGACCGGCTCGTTCTTGCCGTGGGTACGGCGCAGGAAGCCCAGCAGCTTCACCTTCTCGGTGCTGCTGATGACCTGCTCCGGGTCGGAGAATTTCATGCCGGCCTCGCCAAGCTGGCTCAGCAGCTTGTCGACCGGCAGGCCCAGCACCTGGGCGAGTTGTTTGATCGTGACATCCGACATCGTGTTCTTTCTCCGCCGTTCCCGCGCTTGTCGTCCGTGCGGCCTCGCCTGCACGTACACCGCCGTCCCTGGTGGAAGGCCCGTGGCCTTCCTCGGCGCGCCCATCCCGGGCGCCGCCGTTCGCGGTTAGCCGCCCTTCTCCAGTTGCTCGATCATCGGTGCGCGCGCCGCCATGATCAGCGCCGCGGCGCGTTCCTCGGTCATGCCTTCGATGTCGATCAGGTCGTCCACCGCCTGGTCGGCGAGATCGTCGACCGTCACCACGCCGCGGGCCGCCAGCGCGTAGGCCGTGGTCTCGTCCATGCCGTTCAGCTCCAGCAGTTCCTCGCTGGGCTGGTGCTCGTCAATGGTTTCCTCGACGGCCAGCGCCTCGGTGAGCAGCGCATCGCGAGCGCGGGCGCGCAGTTCCTCGACGATGTCCTCGTCGAAGCCCTCGACCGCCAGCAGCTCGGCGCTGGGCACGTAGGCGATTTCCTCGACGCTGGAGAAGCCTTCCTGCACGAGGATGTTCGCGATCTCCTGGTCCACTTCCAGCTTGTCCATGAACAGCTGGCGCGCGGCCTCCTGCTCGGCCTCGCTCTTGGCGGCGACCTGGTCCTGGGTCATCACGTTGAGCTGCCAGCCGGTGAGCTTGCTGGCGAGGCGCACATTCTGGCCGCCGCGGCCGATCGCCTGGGACAGCTTGTCCTCGGCCACCGCGATGTCCATCGAGTGCTTTTCCTCGTCCATGATGATGGACTGCACCTCCGCCGGCGCCATCGCGTTGATGACGAACTGGGCCTGGTTCTCGTGCCACAGGATGATGTCCACGCGCTCGCCGTTGAGGTCGTTGGACACCGCCTGCACGCGCGAGCCGCGCATGCCGATGCAGGCGCCGATCGGATCGGTGCGGCTGTCGTGGGCCACCACGGCGATCTTGGCGCGGTCGCCCGGATCGCGGGCACAGCCCTTGATCTCGACCAGGCCCTGGCCGACTTCCGGCACTTCCAGCTTGAACAGCTCGATCATGAACTCCGGTGCGGCGCGCGACACGAACAGCTGCGGCCCGCGCACTTCGGACTTCACTTCGAACAGGTAGCCGCGCACGCGGTCGCCCACGCGCACCGACTCGCGCGGAATGGTCTTGTCGCGCGGGATGAAGGCCTCGGCGTTGCCGCCCAGGTCGAGGTAGATGTTGCCGCGCTCGACGCGCTTGACGATGCCGGTGATCAGCTCGCCCACGCGATCCTTGTAGGCGTCCACCACCTGCTGGCGCTCGGCTTCGCGCACGCGCTGCACGATCACCTGCTTGGCGGCCTGCGCCGCGATGCGGCCGAACTCGGCGTTCTCGATCTGCGTCTCGATGTACTCACCCACCTGGGCGTCGGCGCGCTCGTCCAGCGCGTCCATCAGGCGCAGCTGGTAGAACGGCGACTCCATCTCGCCGTCGTCGGCGATGATTTCCCAGCGGCGGAAGGTCTCGTACTCGCCGGTGTCGTGGTCGATGGACACGCGGATGTCCGGCTCCTCGTCCGGATAGCGCTTCTTGGCCGCCGAGGCCAGCGCGGCCTCCATCGCCTCGAAGATCACCTCGCGCGGCACGCCCTTTTCGTTGGCAACCGCGTCGACCACCAGCAAAAGCTCTTTGCTCATTGCAACAACTCCATGGGCGCCGCACGGCGACCGATCGGTAACTTGGCTTTTGCGTTCGTCCTTGAACGCCGAGATCAAGAAACAACCATCCCTGGCTGCGCTTCAACTATGCTTTTGCGTTCATCCGTGAACGCGAAGATCAGGAAGCAGCCATCCATGGCTGCACTTTTCAGTATCCGTCCGTCCATGACCTAGCTGTGTACTGCGACCATCCATGATCGCATGGTTGAACGGGACGACTCAGGCTTTCTTCTTGCCGGGGCCCTTGCCGGGCTTGGGTTTGGGCGCGTAGCCCAGCGCCACCCAGTCCGGCACCAGCCGTGCGCTTTCCACCTGGGCATGCTCGAAGACAAACAACTTGCCTTCGGCCTCCAGCGAGATGCGCTCGCCTTCCACCGAGAGCAGCTTGCCGCGCAGGCGGCGACGCCCTTCCAGCGGCGCGCGCAGCAGCAGCTTCACCTCCTGCCCCGCCGCCCGTGCGAATTGCGCGGCGGTGAACAGCGGACGATCGATCCCGGGCGAGGAGACCTCCAGCACGTAGTGGCCGGGGATCGGATCCTCCACGTCCAGCAGCGCGGAAAGCTCGCGACTGGCCGCTTCGCAATCCTCGATGCCCACCTCGCGCCGCTCGCCTTCGGCAGCAGCCGCACCTTCGGGAAGGTCCAGGTAGACCCGCAGGGTACTCTGCCCCTGCGACGGCGTGAATTCCACGCCCAAGCATTCCAGCCCGAGATCGGCCAGGACGGTGCTGAAGCGTTGTGCGAGTGCGTGCGTGTCCATCAATACGTTTCCAGGTCGCAAAAACAAAAAATGGGCTCAAGCGGCCCATTCCCTGCTCCGTGCCGGAGCGTCCTCGCCGATGTACCGACTCCAGGCAGCTCCTCCGGCGTCCGCGCGGCATCAAAACCGGAACAGACGCGGCGCATCCTGCGCCCAACAAAAAAGCCTCACGAGGAGGCTTTCTTGTCCAAGAAAGATCTGGTAGCGGGGGCAGGATTCGAACCTGCGACCTTCGGGTTATGAGCCCGACGAGCTGCCAGACTGCTCCACCCCGCATCAGAGTCCGAAGATTCTAGCGGGACTTGCCATTTACCGCAAGCCTAGCAGAAGGACTTTCGATCAAATCCTTCGATCAACCCAGGCCGAACGAGTGGCGGCACCAGCCCAGCAGCGGTCCCCAGTACACGCCCAGCACCAGCAACGCCAGCGCGTTGAGCGAGAGCACCACGCGCATCGACATGTCGGGTGCGGACTGGTCGGCGCCGCCCTCTTCGGCCTTGTCGAAATACATCACCTTGACCACGTGCAGGTAGTAGTACAGGCCGACGATCGCGAACACCGCGCCGGCGAGCGCCAGCCACAGCATGTGTGCGTCGATCGCCGCCTGCAGCACCAGGTACTTCGCGTAGAAGCCGAACAGCGGCGGCACGCCGGCCAGCGAGAACATCGCCAGCGCCATCAGCGCGGCGAACCACGGCGAACGCTGGTTCAAGCCCTTGAGGTCGGCGATTTCCTCGCATTCGAAGCCCGCGCGGGCCAGCGCCAGGATCACGCCGAACGCCACCGTGCTCATCAACGCGTAGCTGATCGCGTAGAACATCGCCGAGGCATAGCCTTCCGGCCCCGCGTTGACCAGGCCCATCAGCAGGTAGCCCATGTGCGAGATGGTCGAGTAGGCCAGCATGCGCTTGAGGTTGGTCTGCACGATCGCGACCAGGTTGCCGATCGCCATCGACAGCACCGCGATCACGGCCAGCATCGGCTGCCAGTGCTGCGACAGGTCGCCCAGCCCGGTTTCCAGCAGGCGCCAGGCCATGCCGAACGCGGCCAGCTTCGAGGTGGAGGCGATGAAGGTGGTGACCGGCGTGGCAGCGCCCTGGTAGACGTCCGGAATCCACATGTGGAACGGCGCCGCGCCCAGCTTGAAGGCGATGCCCACCAGCATGAAGATCAGGCCGAACACCAGCAGGTGCGGCATCGCGCTCTGCGGCACCGCGGCGTGCAACTGGGCCAGGTCCAGCGTGCCGGTGGCGCCGTACACCATCGACATGCCGTACAGCAGCATGCCCGAGGACAGCGCGCCCAGCACGAAGTACTTGATCGCCGCCTCGGAGGACAGCGGCGAGTCGCGGTTCAGCGCCACCAGCGCGTAGGACGACAGCGTCAGCAGCTCCAGCCCCAGGTAGATCATCACCAGGTTGCCGGCCGAGACCAGCAGCATCACGCCGATCGTGGCGAAGATCATCAGCGTGTAGAACTCGCCCGCGTACTGCTTGCGGTCGAGCAGGTAGGGCCGCGCGTAGATGAACACCAGCACGGTGCACAGCAGCGCGAACACCTTGAGGATTTCGGACGTCTGGTCGCGGATGAACATGTCGCCGAACGCGGTCACGGTGACGTCGGGCTGGCCCGCGATCACCATGAAACCGGCCAGCAGCATCACCACGATGGAGAGCCAGTGCAGCGACCAGCGCTGCTCCGGCTTCATGAAGGCATCCGCCAGCAGCAGCACGCACGCCGCCGCCACCAGGTAGAACTCCGGCAACAGGACCAGGATGTCATTGAAGGTAGGCATGTTCTATCCCGATCAGATCTTGTGGATGGCGAGCTGCTGCACCAGCTGCGTCACCGAGCTGTCCATCAGGTGGATCAGCGGCTCCGGCCAGATGCCCAGCGCCAGCACCAGCGCGGCGAAGGCGCCCAGCACGAGCGTCTCGCGGCCGCTGATGTCCTTCATCTCGGCCACGTGCGGGTTGTGGATCTCGCCCCACAGCACGCGCTTGACCAGCCACAGCGTGTAGCCCGCGCCGATGATCAGGGTGAACGCGGCGAACAGCGCGATCCACGGGCTGGCCTTGAAGCTGGCCAGGATCACCATGAACTCGCCCACGAAGCCGCTGGTGCCCGGCAGGCCGCAGTTCGCCATCGCGAACAGCACGTAGAAGAAGCCGAACCACGGCATCACGTTGATCAGGCCGCCGTAATCCTTGATCAGGCGGGTGTGCAGGCGGTCGTACATCACGCCGATGCAGGTGAACATCGCGCCGGAGACGAAGCCGTGCGAGATCATCTGCACCATCGCGCCCTGCATGCCCAGCCGCGCCGTGTCGACGTCGCCGATCTCGCGCGCCAGCATGAAGGCGATGAAGATGCCCAGGGTGACGAAGCCCATGTGCGCCACGGATGAGTACGCCACCAGCTTCTTCATGTCCTCCTGCACCAGCGCCACGTAGCCGATGTAGACGATCGCGATCAGGCTCAGCAGCACCACCACCCACGCGAAGTGCGCGCCGGCATCCGGCACGATCGGCAGGATGAAGCGCAGCATGCCGTAGGTGCCGACCTTCAGCATTACCGCCGCCAGCACCACCGAGCCGCCGGTTGGCGCCTCCACGTGGGCGTCCGGCAGCCAGGTGTGCACCGGCACCATCGGCACCTTGATCGCGAACGCGAGCAGGAAGGCGAAGAAGATCCAGGCCTGCTCGGTGAACGTCAGCGGCAGCGCCGCCAGCGTGCGCAGGTCGAACGTGCCGGCCTTGTGGTACAGGTACAACAGCGCGATCAGCATGAAGATCGAGCCGAGGAAGGTGTAGATGAAGAACTTCAGCGTCGCGTACACGCGGCGCGGGCCACCCCAGATGCCGATCAGGATGAACATCGGGATCAGCATCGCCTCGAAGAACACGTAGAACAGCAAGGCGTCGGTGGCGCAGAACACGCCGATCATCAGGCCTTCGAGCACCAGCATCGCGGCCATGTACTGGTGCGTCTTGTTCTGGATCACCTCCCACGCACCGATCACCACGAGGATGCCGACGATGGTGGTGAGCAGGATCAGCGCCACCGAGATGCCGTCCACGGCGAGGCCGTAGTGCACGTTCAGCGAGGCGATCCACAGGTGGCTCTCGCCCAGCTGCATGCCGCCCTGCGCGGCGTCGTACTGCGGCAGCAGGAACAGGCTCACCACGAAGGTGAGCACCATGAACAGCAGCGCGAGCCAGCGCGCCACGTTGGGGCGGGCGGCGCCGGCCAGCAGCACGGGCACTGCGCCGACGATGGGCAGCCAGATCAGCAGGCTGAGCAAGTGATTGAACATGTTTGCCTGCTTCCCTTTATTGCGCAGCCAGCGTGGAACCAAACAGCCAGTACCCGCCGAGCAGCAGGATCAGGCCGATGATCATCGCGAAGGCGTACTGGTAGAGGTAACCCGACTGCAGCCGGCGCATGCCCGAGGCGACGCGACGGGTCATGGCGGTGGTGCCGTCGATCATCACGCCGTCGATCACCGCGGCATCACCCGCCTTCCAGAACAGGCGACCCAGTTTCACGCCGCCGCGAGCGAACAGCACGTAGTACACCGCGTCGAACCAGTACTTGTGGTTGAGCATCTGGTAGAACGGGTTCAGCGCGCTCTTCAGCTTGTCCGCCACCGACATGTTGAACAGATAGATGTACGAGGTGATCGCGAAAGCCAGCACCACCAGACCGAACGGCAGGCTCCAGAAACCGTGCAGCGCCATCGCCAGCGCGCCGTGGAACTCGTGACCCATCTCGCCCAGCACGTCGTTCGCTTCGTTTACGCGGATGGCCGAGCCGAACCAGCCGCCGAACAACATCGGCTTGACGGTGAAGAAGCCCACCAGCAGCGAGGGGATCGCCAGCAGCACCAGTGGCAGCGTCACCACCCACGGCGATTCCTTGGGCGTCTCGTGCATGATGCCCTGCTCGTGGTGGCCGTGGTCGTCCATGTGCTCGACATGGTGGCCATGGCCGTGGTCGTGCACCACGGTGAAGCGCTCCTTGCCATGGAAGGTCAGGTACATCTGGCGGAACGTGTAGGTGGCGGTGACGAAGGCGCCGGCCATCACGCAGAAGTACGCATAAGCCGCGCCCCAGCGATGCGACTCGCCCACCGCCTCGATGATCGCGTCCTTGGAGTAGAAGCCCGAGGTGAACGGGATCGCCACCAGCGCCAGCGAGCCGATCCACATGGTGATCCAGGTGATCGGCATGTATTTGCGCAGGCCGCCCATGTAGCGCATGTCCTGCTCGTGGTGCATCGCGATGATCACCGAGCCCGCGCCGAGGAACAGCAGCGCCTTGAAGAACGCGTGGGTCATCAGGTGGAACACCGCGCCTGCGTAGGCCGACACGCCCAGCGCCACCGTCATGTAGCCCAGCTGCGACAGCGTGGAATACGCGATCACGCGCTTGATGTCGTTCTGCACGATGCCGATCAGGCCGGTGAACAACGCACCGGTGGCGCCGATCACCATCACGAAGCTGAGCGCCGACTGCGACAGTTCGAACAGCGGCGACATGCGCGCCACCATGAAGATGCCCGCGGTCACCATCGTCGCCGCATGGATCAGCGCGGAGATCGGGGTCGGGCCTTCCATCGAGTCGGGCAGCCACACGTGCAACGGCACCTGGGCGCTCTTGCCCATCGCGCCGATGAACAGCAGCACGCAGATCACCGTGGCCGCATCCCACTGCACGTTCTGGGTGATCGCCAGCGTCTTGCCGACCAGGGTCGGGGCGGCCGCGAACGCGGTGGCGTAGTCCAGCGTGCCGAGGAAAGTCAGCACCGCTGCGATGCCCAGCAGGAAGCCAAAGTCGCCCACGCGGTTGACCAGGAAGGCCTTGAGGTTCGCGAAGATCGCGGTCGGCCGCTTGTACCAGAAACCGATCAGCAGGTACGACACCAGACCCACCGCCTCCCAGCCGAAGAACAGCTGCAGGAAGTTGTTCGCCATCACCAGCATCAGCATGGAGAAGGTGAACAGCGAGATGTAGCTGAAGAAGCGCTGGTAGCCCGGGTCGTCGTGCATGTAGCCGATGGTGTAGACGTGCACCAGCAGCGAGACGAAGGTGACCACCACCATCATCATCGCGGTGAGGCGGTCGACCATGAAGCCCACGCTGGCGTTGAACTTGCCGATCTCGAACCAGGTGTAGAGGTTCTGGTCGTAGTTCGCGGCGCCGCCCCAGACCAGCTGGTACAGCACGTAGAACGACAGGGCGCAGGAGATCGCGAGGCCCAGGATGGTGACGCTGTGCGCGCCCGCGCGGCCGATCTGCTTGCCGAGGAAGCCGGCCAGCAGGCAGCCGACTAGCGGCGCCAGCGCGATGATCAGCAGGATGGATGTGGAAAGCGCCATCGGATCAACCCTTCATGCTGTCGATTTCGGCGACGTTGACCGTGCTGCGGTTGCGGAACAGCAGCACCAGGATCGCCAGGCCGATCGCGGATTCCGCCGCGGCCACGGTGAGGATGAAGAACACGAACACCTGCCCCGCCACGTCGTGGCCGAAGCGGGAGAACGCCACGAAATTGATGTTCACCGCCAGCAGCATCAGCTCGATCGCCATCAGCAGCACGATCACGTTCTTGCGGTTGATGAACAGGCCGGCGACGGCGATGCAGAACAGGATCGCGCCGAGCACGATGAAGTGCGAAAGGGTAATCATGGCTTGGACTCCGGGGTCGGGGCCGGCGCGGCATCGACGGGACGCTCGGCCGCCATCTTCACCACGCGCACGCGGTCGCGCGGGTTGATCGCGACCTGCTCGCTGGCCAGCTGGCGCTTGGTGCCGGTGCGCTGGCGCAGGGTCAGCGCCACCGCGGCGATCACGCCCACGGTGAGGATCAGCGCGGCGACCTCGAACGGCAGCAGGTATTGCGTGTACAGCGCCTTGCCCAGCCACGCGGTGTTGGAATCGCCGGCCGGGTTCGCGCCCATCGTCTGCGCGTGCATCACGCGCACGCCGATCAACGCCAGCATCTCCACCAGCATCACCACGGCCACCACCAGGCCCACCGGCAGGAACTTCACGAAGCCCTCGCGCAGCTTCTCCTGGTCGATGTCCAGCATCATCACCACGAACAGGAACAGCACCATCACCGCGCCCACGTAGACCACGATCAGCGCGATGGCGAGGAACTCCGCCTCGGCCAGCATCCAGATGCAGGCGGTGCTGAAGAAGGTCAGCACCAGCGCCAGCACCGCATGCACCGAGTTGCGCAGGGTGATCACCGCCAGCGCGGCACCCACCGTGACCACGCCGAAGGCGTAGAAGCAGACGAGTTGGAACAGGTTCGAATCAATCATGATGTTCCATCCTCAGCGATACGCCGCGTCTTGCGCGCGATCGGCGGCGATCTGCTGCTCGAAGCGGTCGCCGATCGCCAGCAGCTGCTGCTTGTTCACCACGTTCTCGCCGCGGTGCTCGAAGTGGTACTCGTGGATGCTGGTCTCGACGATCGAGTCCACCGGGCAGCTCTCCTCGCAGAAGCCGCAGAAGATGCACTTGAACAGGTCGATGTCGTAACGCGTGGTGCGGCGCTGGCCGTCGCTCTCGCGCGGCGCCGAGTCGATGGTGATCGCCAGTGCCGGACACACCGCCTCGCACAACTTGCACGCGATGCAGCGCTCCTCGCCGTTCGCGTAGCGACGCAGCGCGTGCAGGCCGCGGAAGCGGTTCGACTTCGGGATGTGCTCCATCGGGTAGCGCATCGTGTACTTCGGGCTGAACATGTAGCGCCAGGTCAGCGCCATGCCCTTGAGCAGCTCGATCAGCAGCAGACTGTTGAAATAACTGATTACGCGTTTCATCGGAACCTCAGACCCCCGCGATGCCGTAGTACTTCATGCAACCGGCCACCAGCACCCAGACGATCGTGATCGGAATGAACACCTTCCAGCCCAGTCGCATGATCTGGTCGTAGCGGTAGCGCGGGAAGGTCGCGCGGAACCACAGGAACAGGAAGGCGACGGCGAAGGCCTTGATGAACAGCCACAGGAAATTGCCATGGCCGATGAAGCCCCAGCTTTCCGGGAACGGGCTGAGCCAGCCGCCCATGAACAGGATCGAGGCGAGGAAGCTCACCAGGATCATGTTCGCGTACTCGGCGAGGAAGAACAGCGCGAACGCCGAACCGGAATATTCCACGTGGAAGCCGGCGACGATCTCCGACTCGCCCTCGGCCACGTCGAACGGCGCGCGGTTGGTCTCGGCCACGCCGGAGATGAAGTAGACGACGAACACCGGCAGCAGCGGCCACATGAACCAGCTGAAGATGCCCTTGCCACCGGCCTGCGCGTTGACGATGTCGGTGAGGTTCAGCGAGCCGGCCAGCACCAGCACGCAGACCAGGCACAGGCCCATCGCCAGTTCATAGGAGATCACCTGCGCCGCCGAACGCATCGCGCCGAGCAGCGCGTAGCGCGAGTTCGACGCCCAGCCGGCGAGGATGATGCCGTACACGCCCAGCGAGGTCATCGCCAGCAGGTAGAGCAGGCCCGCGTTCGCGTTCGACAGCACCATCTTCGTGCCGAACGGGATCACCGCCCAGGCCGCCAGCGCCGGGATCAACGCGAGCAGCGGCGCGAGGTAATACAACGCACGGTTCGCCTTGCTCGGCAGGATCACTTCCTTCAGCAGCAGCTTCACCACGTCGGCGAAGGCCTGCAGCAGGCCGAACGGACCGACCTTGTTCGGCCCCATGCGCACGTGCATCCAGCCGATGACCTTGCGCTCCCAGTACACGAACATCGCCACGGCGATCACCAGCGGCAACACGATGCACAGGATGTAGATGATCGGCCAGACGAGCTGGTTGAGTAGCTGTTCGCCCATGTGCCTTACGCCTTACTCAAGGTGATGGCTGCGCCGTAGGGCGGCAGCGTGGCGGTGATGTCCTGCGCGGCCTCGATCCACACCGCACCGTCGGGCACGGCGTGGTCGACGACCAGCGGCAGCGTCGTGTCGGCGATGCGCAGCTGCGCACCCTCGGCCAGGCCCAGCCGCGCGGTTTCGTCCGCGTTGAGGCGCGCGGCCGGCGCGCGGTTCAGCGGATGCGCATTGAGTGCAGTGGCCCGGCGCAGCACCGCGTCGCCACGGTAGATCGGCCAGGTGGCGAGGCG
>Ga0207671_10000117_pt1 | contig 122575 bp, 101 predicted proteins | sample KBSC24metaG_FD_184352 | JGI IMG/M metagenome (GOLD analysis project Ga0207671, IMG submission 184352) | Corn rhizosphere microbial communities from Kellogg Biological Station, Michigan, USA - KBS C2-4 metaG (SPAdes) (version 2) | ecosystem: Host-associated > Plants > Roots > Rhizosphere >...
GCACCGGGCACGGGAGCGGCGGTCGCTCTCCCGGGAACCGGCGGTGATCGGGGCGCCTCCGGCGGCACCGCCAGCGGCGGCGCCACCGGCACCGGGGGCGAAGCCGGCGGCAGCGCCGGAAGGAGCGGTCCGGGCTCCGGAGGGCGCCCCGGCACGGGCGGCGCCGCCGGGGGACGCGCGGGCAGCGGCGGTGCGGCCGGGGGCGGGGGAAGGTCGAGCGGCGGCTCGGGCGGAGCGTCGGGGGGCCCCGGAAGCGGCGGGGCAGCGCCTGGAACCGGCGGGTCTTCCGGAGCGTTGCCTCCGGGCGTGACGGCGCTGTTCCCGGCGCCCGGCGCGAACTCCGTCTGTCCCGATCCGCCGCTGCGGCTCACCTTCAGCGGCGCACCTTCGCTGGGGACCAGCGGGAAGATCCAGGTCTTCAGCGCCGCCGGCAGCGCGGTCGCGTCCGTGGATCTGGGCGCGTCGACGGTGACGGACACCATCGGCGGAACCAGCTTCGTGCTGCTGCGTCCCGTTTACGTCGACGGCAACGCCGTGGTCGTCTACCTGAAGACGAAGGCGCTCGCCTACGGGCAGACCTACTATGTGACCGTCGACGCGGGCGCGATCAAACCGCCCGGCGGGGGGACGTTCTCTGTGTCGGGGTCGTCGGCCTGGCGGTTCACCACGGCCGCCGCGGCGCCGAGCGATCTGTCGTCGCTGACGGTGGCGCTGGATGGCGCGGGGCCGTTCTGTACCGTGCAGGGCGCGACCGACGCGCTGCCCGCCAACAACACCGCCGCCACCCGGATCACCATCAACGCCGGCACGTATCACGAGATCGTGCACGTCTCGAAGAAGAGCAACATCACCCTGCACGGTCAGGATCGCGCGCAGACGATGCTGGTGGGCACCAACAACAACACCCAGCAGGGCAGCAACGCCGGCACCAGCAACCGCGCCCTGCTGGGGTTCGACGGCACGAACGGCCTGGTCATCGAGAACCTGACCATCAAGAACCTGACCCCTCAGGACGGCAGCCAGGCCGAGGCGCTGCGCATGCAAAGCTGCGACAAGTGCGTGGTGCGCGACGCCGACATCTACAGCCTGCAGGACACGCTGCTGTGGAGCGGGCGGATCTACGCCGAGAACTGTCTGATCGTGGGCAACGTGGACTACGTGTGGGGCACGGGCGCCGCCTACTTCAACAAGTGCGAGCTGCGCACGGTGGGACGCACCGGCGTGATCGTGCAGTCCCGGAACGCCGCCGGCGCCTACGGCTACGTGTTCGTGGACAGCAAGCTGACCGTGGATTCCGCCTCGAAGAACAACATGCTGGCCCGCATCGACGTCAGCGTTTATCCGGGCAGCCACGTCGCCTACATCAACTGTCAGATGACGGGCGTGGCCAGCGCGGGCTGGACCGTCACGGGCGGCTCGGCCACGTCCGCGCTGCGCTTCTGGGAGTACAAGAGCACCGACGCCTCGGGGAACCCCCTGAACGTCAGCGGGCGTTCGAACGGGACGCAGCTGAGTGACAGCCAGGCGGCGATGATGCGCGATCCCACGGTCGTCCTTTCAGGATGGTCCCCGTGAGGCTGGTCGGGCGCCTGCAATTGACCGACAATCTCCCGATGCACGCCGTGAAGGGCCAGAGCCGCAGCGCCCGCCTCCTGTTGATCTGTCTGGCGCTGGCGGGGTGCGGGTCGGGCGCTGCGACGATGGGCAGCGGCGGCACGTCCAGCGGCGGGGCGCCCGGGTCGGGCGGAATGCCCGGCGAAGGCTCGGGCGGAAGATCGGCGAGCGGGGGGGCCAGCTCCGGCGGAGCGCCGGCGACCGGGGGTGTCGTCGGCGGCGGGGGCACGGCCACCGGTGGCGCGGTCGGGGCCGGGGGGACGTCCAGCGGCGGCAAGCTCGGCAGCGGCGGAGCCTCGTCCGGGGGCAATGGCGGAGGGGCCGGCATCGCCGGAACGGGGGGCGTGGGCCACGGGGGCGTTCCCGGGGTGGGGGGCAGCGCGGCGGGGGGCCGGGCGGCGACCGGCGGCAGCGGCGCGTGCACGGTGGCGGCCGGCTCGACGATCGGCACCTTCACCGACCCGGTCGGCAAGACGGACATCTCCCCGCCCGATCCGCCGGGCATCGCCTTCAAGGACACCGACGGCAAGCCGGTGAACGCGCACGGCGGCGGCATCATCCAGGTGTGCGACACCTTCTACTTGCACGGCGAATACTTCCCGAGCACCTCGACCGAGAACAACTTCAACGGCTTCTCGATGTACTCGTCGAAGGACCTCGCCACCTGGAAGAACGAGGGCATCATCCTGCCCCAGCAGCCGAGCGGCGAGCTGGGACCGAATCGCAAGGGCGAGCGGCCGCACATCATCAAGTGCCCCTCCAGCGGCGAGTTCGTGCTGTACGCCCACGCCGCCGACACCACGTATCAGGTGGACAAGGAGATCGTCTACGCGACGTCGCCGACGGTGAACGGCCAGTACAGCTACAAGGGCCCGCTGAAGAACGCGAACGGGGACATCGCCGCCCACAGCGACATGAGCGCGCTGTCCGACGGGAACAACGCCTACGTGGTGACGGAGAGCGGCTGGGTCTACACGCTGGCCAGTGACTGTCACAGCTGGACCACGGCGAAGTCGTACAGCGCCGTGAACGGCACCACGGGCGGCATCGAGGCGCCCACGGTGTTCAGGGCCGGCAACACCTTCTACTGGATCGGATCCGACAAGACGGGCTGGCGGGCCAACGATGACTTCTACTCGACGGCGCCCGCCATGGCCGGGCCCTGGACGTATCAGGGATACCTGGCGCCGGAAGGCAAGAAGACCTGGATGACCCAGAGCACCTGGGTGATCCCGGTGACCGGCAGCCAGGGCACGGTCTACGTCTACTGGGGCGACCACTGGTACGGAACGCAGGACACCACCGCGCCCGGCAAGCACAACGACATGGCCACCTACGTGTTCCAGCCGCTGGTATTCACGGGAACGAAGATCGGTCTGCCCACCTACCAGGTCTCGTGGAAGCTGGACGTGGGCGCCGGCACCTGGTCCAACTGAACCACCTCACAGGGAGACGCGCCGGTGAACAAAGGCACGATCGACACGCGGTTCGTGGTGGCGCTGTTGCTGGGCGGCGCGGCGCTGTTCGCCTCCGGCGCGGCCCGGGCGGCGACCTATTACGTCGCGCCCGCGGGCGACGACGGGAACGCCGGGACGATGGACGCCCCGTTCGCCACCTGGGGACGCGCGCAGACCGCGGCCGCGGCGGGCGACACCGTGTATTTCCGGGGCGGCACGTACAAGTACACCGCGGCCACCTCGACCTGCGGCGGCAGCACCACCGCCACGGTGAACTCGGTCGTGCTCACCAAGAGCGGCACGTCGGGCAAGCCCATCAACTACTGGGCCTACCCCGGAGAGAAGCCTGTCTTCGACTTCTCGGGGCTGACCGACACCAGCAAGTACAACTGCCGGCAGACGGGCGTGCGCGTGGAGGCCGACTGGCTGTACCTGAAGGGCCTCGAGCTGAAGGGCGTGCTGCAGCTGAACATGGACAACCACGAGTCCTGGTGCCTGTACGTGTACGGCGGCAGCAACAACAAGTTCGAGCAACTGGACGCGCACCACAACATGGGCCCGGGGTTCTTCGTGCAGCGGGGCGGCAACAACACGTTCCTGAACTGCGACTCGCACGAGAACGAGGACACCATGACGTCGAACGGCGACGGACAGAGCGCGGACGGCTTCGGCTGCCACCCCAACCGCGCCGGTGACACGGGCAACCTGTTCCACGGCTGCCGCGCCTGGTGGAACACCGACGACGGCTGGGACTTCATCAACGCCGCCGAGGCGTGCACCGTCGAGTACTCGTGGGCCTGGTACTCGGGCTACAAGCCCGACACCATCAGCAACGGCAATCCGGTCGCCCTGTCCGCCGGCAACGGCAACGGCATCAAGGCGGGAGGCTACGGCGATCCCCAGATGAACGTGCCGGCCACCCCGCCGCAGCATCGGGTGCAGTTCAACGTCGTCTTCTACAACAAGGCGAACGGCATCTACGCGAACCACGGCATCGTGTCGCCGTACATCTACAACAACACGTCGTTCAACAACGGCACGGACTTCGACATGCTGGGCCTCGACGGAACGACCGTCACCTCGGTGGGGATCCTGCGCAACAACCTGGCCTACTCGAACAACGGTCACGCGCTGACCAGCGACACGGGGAATGGCGGGCCCATCGACGACAAGTTCAACTCGTGGGACGCCAGCCTGAACGTGAAGGTGTCCGACGCCGACTTCCAGAGCCTGGCGTTCAAGGGCGCGGCGTCCTGCCCGCCCGACGACATGAGCTGCTTCGCCGGCATGGCCAGCGCCCGGCAGGCCGACGGCAGCCTGCCGGTGGTGCCGTTCCTGCGCCTGGCCACCGGCAGCGCCTTGATAGACAAGGGGACGGACGTCGGACTTCCCTACGCGGGGAAGGCGCCGGATCTGGGGGCCTTCGAATCGGGCCTGGCGGCCCCCGGCGGCGGCGGGACGGCGGGCGGCAGCGGAGGCGCCACCGCTTCGGGTGGCGTGGCGGGAACGGCCAGCGGCGGCGCCGGCGGCCGCGGCGGCGCTCGCGCCACGGGCGGCACCACGGGCGCGGGCGGGCAAGCAGGGATGGCCCCCGCCAGCACGGGCGGGGGTCCGTCCACCGGGGGCGCCGCGGTCCCGGGGAGCGGCGGCAGCGGCGGCGCTGCCACGGGCGGGCGTTCCGTGAGCGTGGGCAGCGGCGGCGCGGCGACGGGCGGTAGCGTGGCCGGCGGAAGCGGCGGCACGCCTGGAACGGGCGGCTTCCCGGGCAACGGCAGCGGCGGGGCGGGTGTGCCGGGCGCCAGCGACGGTGGCAGCGGTGGGTGTGCCTGCCAGGTGGGGGGCGATGCCGGCGCGAAGCTGGCCAGCCTCGGGTGGCTGGGCCTGGTCTTGCTGGCGCGCCTTCGCCGTCGCGCGCGCTGATCGATGCGGCCCGCGCGCCCGGCGTTCGTGGTCTTCATCGCGCTGCTGGCGGCCCTGACCTCGGCGCTCGGTTGCCGGTCGGAACGCCCAGGCGGGCCGGTGGGGACCGACGCCCCGGCATCACCCCCGTCTTCGTCGGCGCTGCCCGCGCTCGCGGTCTCCCCTCAGCAAGTCGCCTCGATCTCCCGCATCCTGCTGGACCGGCCGGATGACGACGAGCCCACCGGCAGATCGGTCATCGTCCTCGAGCGGAGCGGGGACGGCTGGCGCGTGACCACGCCGCTGCGCGCCCGGGCCACCGCCGACAAGGTCGCGGCGCTGCTCGGCAACCTGCAGGACCTTCACGTGACGACGCGTCTGGCAGCGGGCGCGGAGCTCTACGAGCGCTTCGCGCTGACCGAGGGGAGGGCGCTGCACGTGGTGGCCCGGACGCCGACCAACGAGACCGTGGTCGAGTTCCTGGCCGGCAAGAGCAGCGAGCAAGGACAGCTGATTCGATTGCCCGGCATCGCTGGAATCTTCGCGCTGGCGAACGAGGGGCCCCACGCGTACCAGGGGTTTCTTTACACCCGCGACCTGCGCAGCTGGCGGGACCCGGGCCTGCTGTCGTTCGACGAGCGCGACGTCGCCGAGGTCGAGGTCGCCAACCGACACGGGGTGTTCCGGTTTCAGCGCCCCGCCGGCGACCCGCGCTGGACCGCGGCCGTCACGCCACGCCGGAGCGATGGGAAGCTGGCAGCGCCGCGGCCGGCGTGGCCCCGATTCGATGGCCATCGCGTCGACGAGATGCTGCACGCGTATCACGCCCTGGCCGCCGACGACTTTGGCGAGCCGGCGGACCGCGAGAGCGCCGGGCTCGCGAACCCCGAGCGCAGCGGAGGGGTGGTGCGCATCCAGGTGCGTCAGGCAGCGGCACCGCTGATCCTTCGCGTGGGTGCGCCGGCGCTGGAGGGCGCGCGGTTCGCTGTCCCGGGAAGCCGCTGGGCGGCGGCCGGCGCGCTGACCAACGAGGGCGCGAATGACGACCCCCCGTGCGTGCTCTCGCCCTGGACGGCGCGCTGGGCAGTTGGCGACGCGACCACCTTCGAGCGCGCGCGTTGATCCGGCGGACGGGTGGGCGGATGGCGCCGCTACGCGGCCGTGCTGTCGTCCCCGCCGCCCCGTTGTTGGAGGCGCCGGCAACCCCGCCTCAGGTTCCTGCGCAGGGAAGCACGCAAGACGAATCTTCAAATAACGAATTCGGCGGCCCAAACGATGCAGTCTCTCGCGCGGAGACCTCCCCTGAATGAGTCCTTGCACCGGCACAAGCGGGTGAACGTCGCCAGCAGCCTGGGGCGTTTCATCGGCGGGACCGGCGTCGGCTGGGCGTAACGACGCCCGGCCTCTCGCCGCGAAACAACGCCAGCATCAGGGCGGCACGATTGTCGCTGGTCCGGTCGGCATGCACATCCTGCTGACGCTGCTGGTGGGGCTGTTCGTGGGCGCCATCGCCAAGATGGTGATGCCCGGCCGCGACCCTGGCGGATTCGTCGTCACGATGTTGCTGGGGGTCGCTGGCGCTGCGCTGGCCGGCTTCATCGGCCGCAGCCTGGGCCTTTATCACGCAGGCGACGCGGGGCCGGGCATCCTCGCGTCGATCATCGGCGCGGTCGTCATTCTGGCGCTCTACCGCGTGCTCTCGCCCCGCAGGATGGCGTCCATCCAACCTCATCGAGACGGAGATAGACATGCATAGGACCCGTTTGTGTTCGTGGCGCCGACTTGGTTCGATCTTTGGCCTGGCCTCGGGCCTGGCCCTGCTGACGGCGGCGACGCCCGCGCTGGCGGCGGACGCACCCGCCACGGCGGACGTACTGGGCAAGCTGCACGAGTCCAACCAGAAAGAGATCGCCATGGGCAAGATGGCCCAGAAGAACGGCAAGTCGAAGGAAGTGACCAGCTACGGGAAGATGCTGGTGAAGGACCACTCGGCGGCTGACAAGAAGGTGCTGGCCCTGGCCAAGCAAGAGAAGCTCGAGCTGCCCACGCCCGCAGCGGCCAAGGAAGACATGCCGGCGATGGGTGCCGAGTTCGACGCCAGCTTCGCCAAGTCCATGGTCGACGACCACAAGAAGGACATCGACGAGGTCACCAAGGCGCGCGACAACACCACGGACGAGAAGCTGAAGAAGCTTCTTTCCGACATGCTGCCGACCTTGCAGAAGCACGAGGACACCGCGCAGAAGATCGTCGACAACACCGGCAAGAAGTAGCGCGTCCGTGTTCCGCTGAAGGCCCCCGAAATTTACGCAGCGGGGGTTGCGACCCGACCGTGACGAACCCAAAGACATTGGCGGTCGTTCGCGTGGCAACCAGCCGGAACATCGAACCGCAGGATCCAGGTCGAGATCGGGGCGCGGTTCACCCGCTGCAAGTCGGGGATCGCGCCCCGTCGCTCATCGGTATGTTGCCGGGAAGGCGCGCCGGTCGCGACGAGGGCCTTGAACGGTCCGACTGTCCCACGGTCGTGGCGCTGTTCGGCGAGGGGAACGAGCCGTTCGCCGACGAGCGGGAGCGTGAGGCCATCCGCGCCGAACTGCGCGCGCTGGGCGCGGTGTTGCTGGCGCTCTCTCCCGACGTGCTGTGGCTGTTCAGGCCCGACGATGAGCAGCAGTCGCTGGAGCCGGCCCCACGCGCACCGGATGGCGGTCCGCCAGTGTTGTTCCAGCAGCTCGGCGTGGTGCCCGAGCGCGGCAGACCGGGACTTCGTGGGCTGTTCGTCGTCGACGGAGGTGGCACCCTCCGATTCGCGCACCGCCTGGGCCACGACGAGCGCATCACGCTGCGAGCGGCGGTGGAGGCGGCCAGCCGCGCCATGCTGTTGCCGGCGGCCGTGCCGGCGGGGTCCAGCCGGCGCGAATTTCTGCTGGCCAGCTTGCTCACCGGCTTCGCTCTGGCGGTGGCGGACGCCTGTGCCCCGGTCCCCCCGGTGCGCGACGCCGCCTCGCTGCCGCAGGACCAGCTGGACCTGACCCTGCAGATCAACGGGGAGAGCCATCCCCTGCGCCTGGAGCCCCGGGTCAGCCTGCTGGATGCCCTGCGCGAGAATCTCGGTCTCACCGGAACGAAGAAGGGGTGTGACCACGGACAGTGCGGGGCCTGCACCGTGCTGATCGACGGCCGCCGCGTGCTGTCGTGTCTGACGCTGGCGGCGACGGCGGAGGGCTCGAAGATCACCACCATCGAGGGGCTGGGCTCGCCCGAGGCGCTGCATCCGATGCAGGCCGCCTTCGTCGCCGAGGATGCCTTGCAATGCGGCTATTGCACGCCCGGGCAGATCATGAGCGCCGTCGGGCTGGTCTCGGAGGGCCACGCCAAGGACGACGACGACATCCGCGAGTTGATGAGCGGCAACCTCTGTCGCTGCGGCGCCTATCCCAACATCGTCACCGCCATCCGGCGCGCCCAGAAGGAGATGACGGGCACCGCCGCCGATGGCGCGAAGGGACCGGCGTGACGGCCCCCTTCACCTATGTGCGCGTCACCGGCGACGCCGACGCCGCGCTGGACACGGCCACGCCCGGCTCGCAGTTGCTGGCCGGCGGGACGAACCTCCTGGACATGATGCGCCTCGGGGTGGTGAGCCCGACGCGGCTGCTGGACATCAGCCGTCTGGCGTCGTCGGGGCCCTGGGGGCGCGTGGAGGAGACGGACGGGGGCCTGTCGATCGGCGCGCTGGTGCGCAACAGCGATCTCGCCTACCACCCCGTGGTGCGGGCGCGCTTTCCTGTGCTGTCCCAGGCCCTGCTGTCGGGCGCGTCGCCGCAGCTGCGCAACATGGCCACCACCGCCGGCAACGTCATGCAGAGGACCCGTTGCCCGTACTTCCGCGACATCGGTGTTCCCGCCTGCAACAAGCGCAACCCGGGATCCGGGTGCGCCGCCTGGGATGGTTTCGCGCGGCCGCACGCCATCCTGGGGGGAAGCCGGGATTGCATCGCCGTGCATCCCTCGGACATGTGCGTCGCGCTGGTGGCGCTGGACGCCATCGTGCACGTCCGTGGGCACTACGGCGCGGGCGAGGGCCTCACCGAGCGCCAGATTGCCATCGCCGACTTCCACCTGGTGCCGGGCAGCACGCCTTCGCGCGAGACCACCATCGGCCCGGGCGAGCTGATCACGCGGGTCGTCCTGCCTGCCACCCCCTTCGCCGCGCGCTCGGCCTACGTCAAGGCGCGCGACCGGGCCTCGTACGCGTTCGCGCTGGCGTCGGCTGGTGTGGCGTTGCACCTGGAAGGTGGAAAGATCCGCGACGCGCGCGTGGCGCTGGGGGGCGTCGCCACCAAGCCGTGGCGCAGCCACGAGGCGGAGCGCGTCCTGGCAGGTCACGAGCCGACCGGCGCCCTGTTCGAGCGGGCGGCCGACGCCGCCCTGGCCGACGCCCAGCCCCGTCCCGACAACCGGTTCAAGGTGCCGCTGGCGAAGGCCACCATCGTGCGCGCGCTGACGCGCGCGCGGGAGGCCACGTGAGCCGCGCCTACACCAGCCTGGGAGTCGATCGCATCGACGCGCGGTACAAGGTCACCGGCAAGGCCGTGTACGCGGCCGAGGTGGCGGTCGCCAACGTCGCGCACGCGGTGATCGTCGGCAGCACGGTGGCCCGCGGGCGCGTCAAGGACATCGACGTGCGGGCGGCGCAGCGCGCGCCGGGCGTCTTGGCGGTGCTGACGCACCAGAACGCGCCGCGCTTGCCGGGCGGCGCGGAGAGGAACAAGAACGATCGCGTCGACCGGACGCTGCAGGTGCTGCAGGACGATCAGGTCGTGTACGACGATCAGCCGGTGGCGCTGGTGGTGGCGGACACGCTGGACCGGGCGCGCTTCGCGGCGCGGTTGCTGGACGTCCGCTACGAGCGGGTGGAGACACCGACCGTCACCTTCGACCTCCGGTCCCCGAACTATGCGCCCCCGCGCGCCGTGCGCGACACGACCGATTCCAACCACGGCGACGTGGCGCGGGCGCGGGGCTCGGCGCCGGTCGTGGTGGACGCCACGTACACCATCCCCACCGAGAATCACAACCCCATGGAGATGCACGGCACCATCGCCGTATGGCATTCCAGCGACGCGGTCACCGTGTACGACAGCACGCAGGGGATCTTCGGCGTGCGCAAGAAGATCGCTCACGTGTTCGGGCTGAACGCGAAGAACGTGCGGGTCCTGTCGCTGTACGTGGGCGGCGGCTTCGGGTGCAAGGGGACGCCCTGGTCGCACGTGGTGCTGTCGGTGATGGCGGCGCGCGCCGTGGGCCGCGCCGTGAAGCTGGCGGTGACGCGCCAGCAGATGTTCTCGCTGGTGGGACACCGCCCGCACATCATTCAGCGCGTGCAACTGGCCGCCGGCAAGGACGGCAAGCTGGCGTCCGTCGAGCACGACGTGGTCTCGCAGACGTCGCGCTTCGACGAGTTCGTGGAGCCGGGCGCGGTGACGGCCCGCCACCTTTACGCTTGCGACAACATCCGGACCAGCCATCGGCTGGTCCGGCTGGACATCCCCACGCCCACCTACATGCGCGCGCCGGGCGAGTCGTCGGGCAGCTTCGCGCTGGAGTCGGCGATGGACGAGCTGTCGTACGCCGTGGGCCTGGATCCCGTCGCCTTGCGGCTGGTGAACTACGCCGAACGCGATCAGCACGAGGGCAAGCCGTACTCGAGCAAGTCGCTGCGCGCCTGTTACGAGCAGGGCGCGGCGGCGTTTGGCTGGGCCAGGCGCCCCCTCGCGGTGCGCGCCATGAAGGACGGCGACGGCTGGATCGGCTGGGGCATGGCGACGGCCACCTACCCCGCCGGCCAGAGCCCCGCCTCGGCCTGGGCCAGCTTGCGCGCCGATGGCACCGCGCTGGTCCGCTCGGGCTCGCAGGACATCGGCACCGGCACGTACACGATCATGACCCAGATCGCGGCGGACGCGCTGGGGCTGCCGCTCGCCAGCGTGCGCTTCGAGCTGGGCGACACCAGCTTCCCCGAGACGCCCGTGTCGGGCGGCTCGCGCACGGCGGCCAGCGTGGGGTCGGCGGTGAAGCAGGCCGGGTGGCAGGTGCGGCAAGCGCTGCTCGCCCTGGCGATCGCCGACCCGGCCTCGCCCCTGCACGGACTGTCGGCGGACGACGTGGACGTGGTGGACGGGATGTTGCTCTCGAAGACGCAGCCGTCCCGGCGCGACAGCGTGGTCGCGGTGATGGCGCGCGCGCAGCGCCCCGAGCTGGTGGCGCGCGCCGACGCCAAGGAGGCCGAGAGCCGCAAGCCCTATTCTCTGCACTCGTTCGGGGCGCAGTTCGCCGAGGTGCGCGTCGACGAGGCGCTGGGCAGCGTGCGCGTGCGGCGCCTGGTGGGCGCCTTCGCGGCGGGCACCATCCTGAACGCCAAGACGGCGCGCAGCCAGTTCATGGGGGGCATGGTGTGGGGGATCGGCATGGCGCTGCACGAGCACACCGTTCGCGACCTGCGCAGCGGGCGGGTGGTGACGCGCGACCTGGCCGACTACCACGTCCCCGTGCACGCCGACACGCCCGACATCCAGGTGGTCATGGTGCCCGAGAGCGATCCGCACGTGAACGACGTGGGCGCGAAGGGCATCGGCGAGATCGGCATCACCGGGATGGCGGCCGCCATCGCCAACGCCGTCTATCACGCCACCGGCAAGCGCGTCCGCGACCTGCCCATCACGCCCGACAAGCTGCTGGAGGTGCCCGTATGAGCGAGTTGCAAGCGGTGGCGGCAGCCGCCCGGCGGCTGCGGGCCGAGGGCCAGCCGTTCCTGGTGGCGACCGTGGTGGGGGTGCGTGGGTCGTCTTACCGGCGGCCCGGGGCGCGCCTGCTGCTGGCCGGCGATCGCTGGATCGCCGGTTCGGTCAGCGGGGGCTGCCTGGAGGGGGACCTGTTGCGGCGGGGGTGGTGGCACACCGACGGGACTGCCGCGACGGTGGTCAGCTACGACTCGATGGCCGAGGACGGCGATCCGGGCTGGGGCGTGGGCTTCGGGTGCAACGGCGTGGTCGACGTGCTGCTCGAGCGCGGCGATCTTTCCGACGGTAGCACCAATCCCGCCGTCGATGGCCTGCTGAAGGCCGTGGCGCGCGGCGCCTCGTGCGCGTCGGTGACGGTCTTTCGCTCGACCGTGCCGGTGCTGCCGGTCGGCACCCGGATCATCGTCGAGCGCGACGGCCAGGTCGCCGCGCTGGCGCCCGCCTTCCGCTCGGGCCGGGAGGAGGGGGCGCGCCTGCTGCGGGCCCTGATCACCGCCGGCCGGCGATGCCTGGCGCGGGGCCCCCTGCGCCCCTGCAGCGAGGTCATGACCCTGGGCGGGAACGCGGTGCAGGCGCTGATCGAAACGATCGTGCCGCCCCCGGCGCTGTTCGTGTGCGGCGGCGGCCGCGACGCCGTGCCGGTGGTGACCATGGCGCGCCAGCTCGGGTGGGAGCCCTGGGTGTGGGAGCCGCGCCGTCGCGAGGCGGTGGCGGCGCGCTTCGCCGGAACGCCGCCGCTGGCCCGTCTGCTGTCGGGCCCCGTGAACGAGCTGGGGGCCGCGGTGGGCACGGCGGCGCGCCCGCTGGCGGTGGTGATGTCGCACGACTTCGACCTCGATGCCCAGGCGCTGCGCGCGCTGCTCCCGTCGCCAGCGCTGCACATCGGCGTGCTGGGACCACGGCGGCGGACGGAGAAGCTGCTGGCCACGCTGGAGCAGCAGGCGGCGCTGCCGTCCGACCCCTGGCGGCGCCTGTCGGCGCCGGTCGGCCTGGCGCTGGGGGCGGAGACGCCGGAGGAGATCGCGCTGGCGATCGTGGCCGAGGCGCAAGCGGTGCTGGCCGGTGAGAAGGCGGGCTTTCTGCGCGACCGCCAGGGGCCCGTGCACCCAGAGCGCTCGCGCGAGCAGGCCGCCGCAACGGATGCCTCGGACCTTTCAGGCCATCCCGGGGCTCTCGCCGATGGCGCGGAGCTCGAGGCCGCGGAGTGAGCAGCGCCCACGCCGGCCACGCGACAGACGACGCTGTAGTGGCCGTGCTGGCGGCCGGGGGCTCGCGCCGGCTGGGCACTCCGAAACAGCTGGTGCCCTATCGGGGGCGACCGCTGCTGCAGGTCGTGACGTCGGCGGCTTGCGCCGCGGCGGTGGCGCGGGCGGCGGTCGTGCTGGGGGCGCGCGCGGCGGAGATCGCTCCCTGCCTGGGTGCGCTGGACGTGGACGTGCTGGTCAACGATCAGTGGCAGGTGGGGATGGCCTCTTCGATCCGCCGCGCGACCGCGTGGGCCATGGCGCGAAACGCTGCCGCCTTGCTGCTCGTCAGCGGCGATCAGCCCTACCTGGAAGCCTCGCACCTCGACGCGTTGCTGGCGGCCCACCGCGCATCGGGCAGGGCGGTCGCCTCGCACTACGCCGGGGTGCGGGGGATACCGGCGCTGTTCCCGCGCGCCTACTTTTCGCGTCTGCTCGAGCTACGCGGCGACGGCGGCGCCGCGGCGCTGCTGCGCGGTTCGGAGATCGTTGACGAGGTGCCCTGGCCGGCCGGCGCGTTCGACGTCGACGAGCCCGCCGACGTGGCCCGCCTGGCCGGGCTCTGACCGGGGGTCAGGCCAGCGCCGCCGCCGGGATGCTCTCATCGCGCGCGGCCCCCGCCGCTTCCAGCTCCTCGTCCTCGTCGTCCTCGCCACGCCTCTGCGCGACGGGCACGCCGTTCCTCAACAGCAGGTGGTTCGAAAGCGTGGCGGGGACCCGCTCGCCCGGCACCAGGATGCCGGCCAGATTCAAGGGATCGCAGGCGGACAGGGTCAGGTCCGGCAGCGCGGGCGGCGCGCGCCGGATGGCCCGCAGGCTCTCCAGCGCCTCGGGCAGCGCGAACTGCTCGCCCACGAAACCGGCGACCATGCGGCCGCCCCTGACCTCGCCGCGCATCTCCAGCCGGCGCAGCACGCGCAGCAGGTCGCGCCACGGCGGGGTTTGCGGCTCACGGGCCAGCACCTCCCGCAGCACGACCCCGTAACGGCGCAGGTACTGGCGGGCCAGCGCCTCGTGGCGATCCTCGTCCTCGGGCGCCGCGGCGGCGGCGCGCAGGATGGCCCACCGGCCGGCTCCGCCGCCCGCATCCTTCGTGTGATCCGTCCGCCGCATCCAGCGCGCGTGCCACCGCGCCCGCACGCCGGCCCGGCGGCTGGTGGCCGACACCAGCGCGCGTAGCCCCGCGAACCCGTCGCCCGTCACGCGGCCGGCGCCGACCAGCTCCCACAGCGCGTCCTCGACCTCGCTGCGCAGGCGCCGCGCCCCCTGCACGATGTCGTCGGTGAAGCTGGCGCCCGCCTCGCGCAGGAAGGCCAGCACGTCGCGGGCCGCCGGCGACAGCAGCGCGTCCTCCATGCCGTCGCGCGGGGCCAGCAGCCAGGCCAGATCTCTCCGCCGCACCAGCGCGATGGTCGCGGTCCGGTTCGGGGCGCTGGCCGCCTCCCGCGCGGCCAGGCGGCCCCAGGTCACGTCGCCCGCCAGGCACAGGCCGTCCAGCCACGCCGGGTCGTAGGCCGCCACCCGCGCGGGCAGGATGTCGCGCTCCCACGCGCCCGCTGCCGCCTCGAAGCCTTGCAGCTGCTCGATCACGCGGAGCAGTCCGGCCCGTCCCGCCACTTGCGCGCCCGGCGCCACGTGCTGCCACGCCAGCAGGAACCGCAAGTAGTCCGCGGCGCTGGCCGGCTCGATCTCGCGGCGAAGGTTGTCGAGCATGCGCCGGTTGATCCGCGCCAGCAGGCGCCGATCACACCACTGCAACTCCGCCGCGGCCGCCCGCTGCCGGTCAGGCGTTGGGCCCGGCTCGCCTCCGGCGTCACCCATCTGGTCGCCGGGGGTGGCTCCGTCAGCGCTCAGGCGCGCGTCGAAGGTCCCGCGCAAGACGTTGCCTTCCAGCTCGACGCGGGCCAGGGCGCCCTCGACGTCCGGCACGGGCAGCGCCAGCAGCGTCGCCATCGCGGACGCGGTGGTCGGTCCCAGCAGCGCCAGGTGCGCGCGCACCAGCTCGGCCAGCGCGCCGTCGCGTTCACTCCAGGCGCGGGGCCGCCGCGCCGGGGGCTCCGCGATGTCGGGAACCAGCCGCCCGGTGGGCCAGATCGCTTCCACCAAGGAGCGGCGCTCGGCCGCCACCAGGAAGGCCTCGCCGTCCGCGTCGCTGCCCGGCTGCAGCCAGGCCGCCCGGCCCGCCGCCACCAGCGCCTCGCCCAGCGTGGTCCAGTCGCGCCCCAGCACCATGGCCTCGGGCAGCGCGCCCAGATCCAGCAGCAGGTCGTGCAGCTCGTCGGCGTTGCGCGGATCCGGCTGCGCCTCGGCCACCACCTCGTCGATGCGCGCCGGCTCCAGCGCGCCCAGCCGCTCCACCACCTCGGCGGGCAGGCCCCGCCGCAGGCTGACCGCCCGCGTGCGCCGCTCTTCCAGCGGGGCATCGTCCAGGAAGGCGTACGGGTTGGCGTTCAGGATCTCGTGCGCGAACACCGAGGGCTCGGGCAGCTCGCGGGCCAGCGTCTTGATCCGCCCCGCCCGCAGGTCGGTCAGCACGGCGCGCAGCCCCTCGGCGTCCATCGCCTCGGTCAGGCAGTCGCGGATCGTCTCGCGCACCAGCGGGTGGTCGGGGATCTCGATGGCGCCGCCGCCGTGGTTGTCTTGACAGGCCGTCTGGGCGGGGAAGACCGCCGCGATCAGGTCCTGGGCCCGCATGCGCTGGATGTTGGGGGGCACCCGCTTGCCCCCGCGGTGGCGCAGCAACGTCAGCGACCGCATAGCGTTCCAGCGCCAGCGCGTCTCGAACATGGGCGCCTGCACCGACGCCTGCGTCAGCAGCTCGTCGATGTCGTCGGGCCGCAGCATCTGGAACACGGTCTCCAGCGGGAAGCTGTGCTGGGCGCCCAGCGACAGCACCAGGCCGTCGTCGGTGGCGGCCGCTTGCAGCTCGAAGTCGAACGAGCGGCAGAAGCGCTTGCGCAGCGCCGTGCCCCAGGCGCGGTTGATGCGGCCGCCGAAGGGCGCGTGGATGACCAGTTGCATCCCGCCCGACTCGTCGAAGAACCGCTCGGCGATCACCAGACGCTCGGACGGCACACCCCCCAGCGCCGCCGCCCCGGCACGCAGGTAGTCGCGCACCAGCTGCCTCACCGGCGCATCGAAGGCGGGATCCTCCAGCGCGTCCCCGGGGTAGCCGGCGGCCTCTTCGCCCGCGGCGCCGCCCTCGGCCGCGCCCCCGGCGACCGCCTCGCGCACGAAGCCGACCTCGGCCGACAGCTCGCGCGTCCGGGCCGGGCCCTCGCCCAGCCAGAAGGGGATGGTGGGCGGTGCGCCCGCGGCGTCCTCGACGCGCACGCGCCCCGCCTCGACGCGGCGGATGCGCCACGAGTTGTTGCCCAGCAGGATGATGTCGCCCGCCATCGACTCGATGGCGAAGTCCTCGTCCAGGCTACCCACCAGCGTCCCGTCGGGCTCGAGCACGACGTCGTAGTTCGCGTTGTCGGGGATGGCGCCGCCCGACATCAGCGCGCTGAGGCGGGCGCCCCGCCGCCCGCGCAGCTTCCGGTTCACGGCGTCCCGGTGCAGCAGCGCCCCCGAACGGCCGCGGCTGGTGGCGATGCCCTCCGACAGCATGTCGACGATGGCGTCGAACTCCGCGCGCGCCAGCGCCGCGTAAGGCGCCGCCTGCTTGAACAGGGCGAACAGCGCGTCCTCGTCCCACTCCTCGCAGGCGCAGGCCGCCACGATCTGCTGGGCCAGCACGTCCAGCGGCGCCTCGCGCAGGGCGACGGCGTCGATCACGCTGCGGCGGGCGGCCCGCACCAGCGCCACCGTCTCGATCAGCTGGTCGCGCGTCAGGGGAAACAGTCGCCCCTTGGGCGTGCCGCCCACCACGTGACCCGAGCGGCCGATGCGCTGCACCCCGGTGGCGATCGAGCGCGGTGACCCCACCAGGCACACCAGCTCCACCGCGCCCACGTCGATCCCCAGCTCGAGCGAGGCGGTCGCCACCACCACCCGCAGGTCCCCCGCCTTCAGGCGCTTCTCGGCCTTGTGCCGGCGCTCGCGAGAGAGGCTGCCGTGGTGCGCGGCGACCTTCTCCTCGCCCAGCAGCTCGCCCAGCCGGTGCGCCACGCGCTCCACCAGCCGCCGCGTGTTCACGAACACCAGCGTCGAGCGATGCTGCTGCACCAGCGCCACGATGCGCTCGTAGATCTCGCCCCATTGCTCGTTCGTGCAGATGGCGCCCAGCTCGTCCTTGGGCAGCTCGATGGCGAGATCGAGATCGCGACGCGGCGATACGTCGACCCGCCGGGGAAGCGGGCGGGTCCCGCACAGCAGCCGCCCCGCCACCTCGATGGGATTGACCGTCGCCGACAGGCCGATTCGCTGCAACGTCCGGGGCCCCCGCGTCTCCAGCAGGCTGGGCATGGTGCCGGGCGGCGGCCCCGCCTGGCACAGGGCGTCCAGTCGTTCCAGCGATAACGCCAGGTGCGAGCCGCGCTTGTCGCGCGCCAGGGCGTGGATCTCGTCGACGATGACGGTCCGCACGTCCGCCAGGGCGCGCCGGCCCGACTCGCTGGTCAGCAGGATGTACAGCGACTCGGGCGTGGTGACCAGGATGTGCGGCGGCTGCTTCACCGCCTGGCGGCGCTCGCGGGCGGTGGTGTCTCCCGTGCGCACCGCCGTGCGCACCACGGGCCGGCCGAAGCCCAGCGCTTCGCCCAGCGCGGCCATCTCGGCCAGCGGCTCGTCCAGGTTGACCCGGATGTCGTTCGACAGCGCCTTCAGGGGCGAGACGTAAAGGACGCGCGTGCGATCGTCCAGGGTCCCGGCCAGGGCGTCCCGGATCAGCCGGTCGAGACAGGCGAGGAACGCCGCCAGCGTCTTGCCGGAGCCGGTGGGGGCCGTGATCAGCACGTCCTCCCCCGCCGCGATCAGCGGCCAGGCCTGCCGCTGGGCGGGCGTGGGCGCGCCGAAGCGGCGAGCCACCCAGGCGTCGACGAGGGGATGAAACGGTGAGCTCATGACGGCTGCGCGGCCGTTCAGTATAGAGGAACAACGCCAGCCCGAAAACCGAAAATCGGGCGGCCTTGCCGCTCCCGCCCGCTTCATTCGAGAGGCCTTCCACCGCCGTCCGACGGGTCATCCTGGGCGGTTCGCCGGGGTCGAGCGGTCCGTCATCGCCCCGCCTGCCGGCTCTTGTCTTCAGGTTTGCCCCGGGCGCCGGGGGGCCTGGGCACAAAAGGGCGGAGGCGCTTCTTTTGACCCGCCTCCGGTGTCAAACTCGGGCGATGTCGACGGGCCCCCGGGACTGGCGTTGGTGCGTGTTGCTTTCGTCGCTGATGGCGGCGCTCTTCACCGCTCAGGCCGGCTGCGGCCGCACCGAGTTCGACACGGGGTCGACGGGCGGGGCCGGCGGCACGTCGCTGCCGTCCGGGCTGCCCGGGCTGCCATCCACCCCCGGCCTGTTCGTGTGCGGCTCGGCGCTGTGCCTGACCTCCTCTCAGCAGTGCTGCCTGAACCTGTCGGCCAGCGGCGGAGTGTCGGGCACTTGCCTGGCCCTCTCCGCTTCGTGCGCGGGGGCGTCGCTCCAGTGCGACGAGCCGGCCGACTGCACCTCCAACTCGCAGGGGAAGGCGCAAGGGCAAGCCAACGTCTGCTGCGCCGGCCTGGGCACCGCGGGCAGCGGCGCCATTCCCCTCTCGCTCGGCAGTCAGTGCCTGCCGGCCGCCCTGTGCACCGGCACCCACCTGATCGTCTGCCGCCAGGACAGCGACTGCCACGGCGCCGGCGTGTGCTGCGCCAGCGACGGGCTGCCCACCTGCCTGCCCGCCTGCCCGAAGCTGTGACGGGCGAAATCTCACTGACTTTGGGGAGTTAGCCTCTAACCATTTTGCTTGACGCCCCCAGGTTGGTGGGTACTGTCGCGCCTGCCGGGCGGGAACGCCGTGCCCGAGTACATCCGAAAAGAGGAAAACAAGCACATGGGAAAGATCATTGGCATCGATCTCGGGACCACGAACTCAGTCGTCGCGATCATGGAGGGCAAGGACCCCAAGGTCATCGCGAACGAAGAAGGGGGCCGGCTGACTCCCTCCGTCGTGGCGTGGGATGACAAGGGCGAGGTGCTGGTCGGCCAGATCGCCCGCCGTCAGGCCATCACGAACCCCGAGAACACGGTTTACTCCGTGAAGCGCTTCATGGGCCGTCGCGCCGATGAGGTCACCGAGGAGGCGAAGCGCGTCCCCTACAAGGTCGTCAAGGGCGCCGGCGGCGAGGCCGCCATCGAGATCCGCGGCAAGAAGCTGACGCCGCCCGAGGTCTCGGCGCGCGTGCTGGGCAAGTTGAAGAAGGCCGCCGAGGACTACCTGGGCGAGAAGGTCACCGAGGCCGTCATCACCGTCCCCGCCTACTTCAACGACTCGCAGCGCCAGGCCACCAAGGACGCCGGCCGCGTCGCCGGCCTGGACGTCAAGCGCATCGTGAACGAGCCGACGGCCGCCGCGCTGGCCTACGGCCTGGACAAGGCCAAGGACCACCTGATCGCCGTCTACGACTTCGGCGGCGGCACCTTCGACATCTCGATCCTCGAGGTCGGCCAGAACGTCGTCGAGGTCGTGTCGACGAACGGTGACACGCACCTGGGCGGCGACGACATCGACCAGCGCATCATGGACTGGCTGATCGCCGAGTTCAAAAAGGACCAGGGCATCGACGTCTCCAAGGACAAGATGGTCATCCAGCGTCTGCGCGAGGCGGCCGAGAAGGCCAAGATCGAGCTGTCGTCGGTGATGGAGACCGAGATCAACCTGCCGTTCCTGACGGCGGACGCCTCGGGCCCGAAGCACATGCAGATCAAGCTGTCGCGGGCGAAGCTGGAGTCGCTGATGGGCGACCTGGTCCAGAAGACCATCGAGCCCACCAAGAAGGCCCTGGCCGACTCGGGCAAGAAGGTGTCGGACATCGCCGAGGTGGTGCTGGTCGGTGGTTCGACCCGTATCCCCATGGTGCAGAAGGTGGTGAAGGAGTTCTTCGGCAAGGAGCCGCACAAGGGCGTGAACCCGGACGAGGTCGTGGCGCTGGGCGCGGCGGTCCAGGCGGGCGTGCTGTCGGGCGACGTGAAGGACATGCTGCTGCTGGACGTCACGCCGCTGTCGCTGGGCATCGAGACCCTGGGCGGCGTCATGACGACGCTGATCACCCGCAACACCACCATCCCCACGAAGAAGTCCGAGACGTTCTCGACGGCGGCCGACAACCAGAGCTCGGTCGAGGTCAAGGTCTACCAGGGCGAGCGCCCCATGGCGGCCGACAACCGCCTGCTGGGCAAGTTCGGCTTGGACGGGCTACCGCCGGCGCCGCGGGGCGTGCCGCAGATCGAGGTCACCTTCGACATCGACGCGAACGGCATCGTGAACGTGTCCGCCAAGGACAAGGCCACGAACAAGGCGCAGCACATCACCATCACCGCGTCGTCCGGCATGTCCGAGGCCGACATCCAGCGCATGGTGAAGGAGGCGCAGGAGCACGAGGCCGAGGACAAGAAGCGGCGCGAGGCCATCGACGCCAAGAACCAGCTGGAGTCGCTGGTGCTGGGGGTCGGCAAGCACTTCGACGAGAACAAGGACAAGATCCCCGAGGCTGATCGCGGGGAGCTGGAGGCGGCGCTGAAGGACGCGCGCGACGTGCTGGAGGCGAACAAGGAGCCGAAGGAAGGCGACGTGTTCAAGACCGCGCACGAGCGCCTGCAAAAGGCGTCGCACAAGATGGCCGAGTCCCTGTACCAGGCGGCCTCGTCCGCCTCGACCGAGAACCAGGCCCAGACGCCCGGTTCCGACGCCGGCCCGGCCGGCGGCAAGGACGACGTCATCGACGCGGAGTACACCGAAGGTCCGAAGTAACACGGTCAGTCGGTAAACCAACCGGGCGCGCTAGCGCCCGGAGAAGACGCCCGGCGGGTCCCTCGGTGACCCGACCGGGCGTTCTTGCATCGTCAGTCGATGGCGCGCCTCCGCGACGCCGTGAGGCGCTGCCCGCGCTGGACGATCTGCCGGTCGCGAACTGGGTCGCCGCGCCCGTCCGGTACATGAACGGGCGCGACGATGACTGGTTCCACGTCCCCTCGGAGACGCGGCAGCTTTGATCAGCCGCCGGACGTCACGTTCACGAAGTCGAAGGCGGGGGCGTTGATGCCGCACTCGCCGCCGCCCGACACCACCTGGCCGCGGGCGTCCACGACGAACTTCGCTGTGCTGGTGGCCGAGACGATCAGCGGCGAGCCCAGGTGGATGCCGTTGCCGTCGCCCGGCATGACCGGATGGACGAAGGCGCGGTCGCCCATGCTGGCGGCGCTGTCGGTCGTCAAATACATGTAGACGGTGTTGTCGACGGAGCCGGCGTTGCTGCCGTCGCCCAGGCAGGTGATGGGATCGCCGGCCAGGTCGCTGGCCGGATCGCTGCTGGAGTCGCGCATGTTGCAGACGCCGCCGGTGTACTCGGTCCCGGCCACGCAGCTGTCGGCTGTCATCAACGGCGTGTGCTTGATGATCGACGACATCTTGATGATGACGCAGTTGTAGGTCCCGTCGGCCAGCTCGCCGTCGCCCAGGGTGGGGTTCGTCAGGAAGTCGACGAAGGTGCCGGCGTCATTCGCGAAGATCTGGATCGGGTCGGTGCACTGCGCGCTCAGCGACGCATAGACGGCGTAGACCTTCACTTTCAACGAGCTGGGGTCACCGCCCGTGGCGATCGGTTCGGCGGTCACGGAGCGGGAGCGCAACCCGAGACCAAGGCAGAGGCAGAGGCAAAGCAAAGTGAGCTTCTTCATGTCCTTGTTGTCCTGTTGGTGAGGGCCGACGCTCAGGTCCCGGAGCCGATGATGGTGATCTTGTGCGAGGTCACGAGGGACCCGCCGCTGGCGCCGCCCGCGCTTCCGCCACCGGCGCCGCCGGTGTCGTCCCCGCCGGGCGTGCCGCCGGTGTCGTCCCCGCCGGGCGTGCCGCCGGTGTCGCCTGTGGCGGCCATGCCGCCGGCGCCCGCCACGTTGCCGCTGGTTCCCCCCTCGCTGCCGACGGACCCGCCGGTGCCGCTGGTTCCACCGCTGGGGTTGACGGCGCCACCGCCGTGACCGCCCGTGCCGCCATTCGCCGCGGTCGTTCCGCAGCCGGTCACGCTGGCGCCCGCCAGCAAGGCGAGCAGCGGTGTCATGAGCAAGATCTTCGTCTTCGTCATCGATCTCCCTTTCAAGCTGTAAGTGCTCGCGAGGAATTCATGGAACAGGCGCACCACCGCGCCCTGCAAACACACCGCAGGCCCTGATCCCGTGCGAGCTTCTTCAACCTCGGTTGATCGCGGCACAGCTTGATGCCCGGGACTTCGTTATCCCGAGCCCGGGCCGGCGCCCTCCCGGGGGCGCACGGCGGGAAGGGCAGTGGCGCAGACCGAGCCGGCGCGCCATCGCCTGGAGCGGGAGGCGCACGTCCAAGCTCACCCGCGCCCCGCCGCGCGCGTTACCGGACACTGATGCTGCGCACGGCGCGGTAACGCGTCCCGCAGTCCCTCGTCGGGAAATGGGCGCTTCGACCCGGCCCGCACGCTGGGCCCGCCCTTGCAAGGCTGGCGGTCCACGACACGAAAGGAAGAGGTGAGCGATGTCAGCAACACTTTCGACAGCAGCGTGGGTCGCCCACGATCTGGGGACGGCCATCGGCGTGGGCGGGGGACTGTTCGGGCGCATCGCGCTCGAGCCCTCGGTGCGCCACATCGACGATCGCGAGAAGAGGGGAGAAGTGGTCGCGGCTGCCTGGCGTCGCTTCGGCGCCGTTCAGCTGGGCTCGCTGGCCGTCATGGCGGCCACCTGGTACGCGGGGCGTTCGAAGCTGAACGGCCTGGCGGCGGGCGGCGGTGGCGCCAGCGGTCTGGTGCTGGCCAAGGACGTCCTGGTGGGCACGTGCCTGGCGACCGCCGTCGGCTCGGCGATCACGGGGAACCTGATGGCGGCCCAGCGGCGCAAGGGCGCGGTGCCCATGAACGAGGACGGCGAGGTCGACGAGGACGCTCCCGCTCCGGCGCGCGCGCTGGGACGCCTGACCGACGCCCTGGGGTTGCTGAATCTGTGCGCCGGCGTGGGCGTGGTCGCGGTGACGGCCGCCCTGGCCATGGAATCGGGAAAACTCCAAGACCTGGACCGCCGTCAGCCGATGGCTGCCCTGACGCCCGCCAAGACGGTGGCGCGGTCGTGAGCACCTGACGGCCGTTGCATCACGGCTCGGACCGCGCCGCAGGCGGCGCAGCACGATGGCCGCTGATCGAGGTTGCGACGACGTCCCGGCACCGTAGAGTTCGGGACGAGGATCATTCATGCCAAGGCCCCACATCGGAGAGCGCGCTCCCGACTTCACCCTGCCCGATGCGGAAGGCAAGGCCGTGCGGTTGGGGGACCTCCTGGCCCGGAACGTCGTCGTTCTGTATTTCTACCCGAAGGACGAGACGGCCGGCTGCACCGTCGAGGCCTGCGCGTTTCGCGACGCCTACGAGGACTTCACGGCCGCCGGCGCCGAGGTGGTGGGCGTCAGCCGCGACGGCGGCGACTCGCACGCACGCTTCGCGACCCACCACCGCCTGCCGTTCACCCTGCTCAGCGACGCCGACGGCGCCGTTCACGACCGGTACGGCGTGCACAGCCGCCTGGGCGGATTGCTGCGGGACCGGGTCACCTTCGTCATCGACCGGTCCGGGATCGTTCGCCAGGAGTTCTCGTCCATGATCGACATGCGCGGGCACGTGAAGAGCGCGCTGCCCGTCGTTCGGGGCCTGGTGGGCACGGCGCCGCCGCCCGCCAGCTGACGCCCGCCGCCAAGGTTCTCGACGATGCGCCTGGGAGCCCACGAATCCGTCGCCGGTGGCTCGTGGAACGCGGTCGCCCGCGGCCAAGCCGACGGCTGCGAGGCCTTGCAGATCTTCGCGCGCCCGTCTGCCCAGTGGCGCACCCGCCCCTTCGCGCCCGACGAGGTGTCGATGTTTCGCAGCGAGCTGGCGGCCGTGGGGTGGCCGACCATGTCGCACGGGTCGTACCTGATCAATCCCTGCGCGGCCGACGCCACCGTGCTCTCCCGCTCGCGCGACGCGCTGACCGAGGAGCTGCTGCGGGCCGAGGAGCTGGGCCTGGATCATGTCGTCATCCACCCGGGCGCCCACGTGGGCTGCGGCGAGGCGGGCGGCGTCCAGGCCGTGGCCGCCACGCTGTCCGAGGTTCACCGGCGTGTCCCCGGCCTGCGGGTGCGCTTGCTGCTCGAGCTGACGGCGGGGCAGGGGAGCTGCCTGGGCTGCCGCTTCGAGCAGCTGGCCGCCATCCTGGATCGCACCCGGGGCGCCGAGCGCATCGGCGTCTGCTTCGACACCTGTCATGCCCACGCGGCGGGTTATGACCTGCTCACGGACGAGGGCTATGCGCGCACCTTCGAGGCGTTCGAGCGCCGGCTGGGCCTGTCGGCGTTGCGCGCATTTCACCTGAACGACAGCAAGACGCCGGCAGGAAGCCGCGTCGACCGCCACCAGGAGATCGGCGACGGCTTCATGGGCCTTCTTCCTTTCTGGCGGCTGGTCAACGATCCGCGCTTCGCCGAGGTGCCCGCGATCCTGGAAACGCCCTCCGGCCCCGATGGCAAGACGTCCTTCGCGCGCAACCTGGTGCGGCTGCGCGCGCTGGTCGGCGCGGCGCGGCCAGCGGAGGCGCCGCCGGTCCAGACGCGGGGGAGCGGTGACAAGACGCCGCGACCGCCAGCGCGCGACCGCGCCCCCACGACCTGACCGGCCTACTTCGCCGCGGGCAGCGCGATCATCAGGATGTTCAGGCACATCTCGTTCCCGGTGCCCCATCCCGGGCTGACCGGGGCCGTGTCGGCCGAGGTGTCGTACTCGCACGTCACCTGGAACTGCGTGTTCTGGGAGACCGTCGGACGCGTCTCGTAGAAGTAGAACTTCTGCCAATGGAAGTCCCAGCCCTCCAGGTGTGACGCGCAGCTGTTCCCGTCCAGCGTCATGGTCTGGCGCAGACCGCGGCCGTGCATGTGCGGCATGACGCCCACCAGATCGGCCGAGGTGACACCGCTGAGGCCGATCTGCTTGCCGGTCCTGGTCCAGGTGAACTTGGCGTCAGGCTGGCCGGCGGGCAGGGTGTCGGGGTTGGTGTTGTTCAGGCTGTCCAGGAAAGGATCGGGCAGCAGGAACGCCAGCTGGCGGCTGACCGTCGGCGCGAAGTGCAAATGAATGGTCGTGCTGTCGGTCTTTCCCACCGAGGCCGGGTCGACCAGGTTGTAGTGGACCTGCACGACCAGCTTGGCGGTGGCGCTGACGGGCACCCCCATTCCGTCCGGATAGTTCACCACGCCCTGGCCTGGCGCCCAGGTGACCGGGACGCTGGCGACGTTCAGCCCGTCACCGGCGCCGCCGAAGCAGGGCCAGCCCAGTCGATCCGGTGATGCGTCGTCCAGGCTCTTGATGATGTCACCGTTGGTCATCCCGCCCGAACCTTGCGCTGCCGGATCGACGACGAAGGCGATCACGTGGTGAATGATGCTGGGCTCGCCGGGCGTCACGTCGTAGCCGGTCAGAAACGCGTTGGTGGGGTTCGGCGTGTCCAGCAGGAAGCACCGGTATTCGTCGTTCTCGGCGAGGGCGCTCCCCTGGGCCACGGGCGCGAACAGAGGCGTGGCGACGTCCACGGCATCGGCCAGGGCGGGCCGGGCCGGCAACGTCAGGGTGACGGGCGTGCCCTCGGCGCGACCGCCGTTCACCCACGAGGCGATGGTCGCCTTCTCCGCGGTGGTCAGGGCCTCGGCAGACTGGAACTGCCCGCAGCTGCCGTCGTGCACCATGAAGTAGGGCGGCATCTCGTCGTTCGCGGTGCGCGCCAGCTCGTCCGCGGCGTACGTCAGCGCGTCCTGGTAATTGTCGAGCGCGAAGGGACCGAGACCGCCCGCCTGATGACAGCGCACGCACTTCTGGTTGTAGATGGGTGCCACGTCCTGCCAGAACGTGACGGCCGGTGCGCCGAGGCCACCCGCGCCGGCGCCGCCATTTCCTGACAGCCCGCCCGTGCCCGGCGTAACGCCCGCTCCGCCGAAGTTCCCGTTCATTCCCCCGTTGCCCCCGCTGCCCCCGGTGCCGGCCGTCACACCCGCACCGCCGGTGGGGCCGGTGACACCGCCGGTGCCGGCGTTCGCTCCGTCACTGCCGCAGCCGCTCAGCATCGCCCCGAGCAGCATCACGCACATGGAACTGGTCGTACTGGTCTTCATTGTCCGCTCCTCCCGCTGTTCTACCGATGTTCGTCAGATTGGTTCCTGACGTACCGGGTTGTCCGCTGCGAATTGGAAATAGTCTCGTGGCCCCGAGACAGTGGCCGGCACCGGCCACCACCGGTCCTGCCACGAGCGGCCTGGCGGATGACGGCCGCGTCGCCGCTGGTGACGAACGAATCGGCGCTTCGTTATGGAAACAGGAGGCGGCCAGGGCCGGCGCGTTCCTCACGACGGCGCTCGCCGGAGGCAAAGGCCACCTTCATCCAGGAGACGCTAAGTGACGTATTTCAGCGCCGTCGAGCAGACCGTCCCCGCCGCTCAGTGAGGGCGAAGGCACGCTTGCCGCGGCGGCGCGCCAGGGACAGCCACGCCAGGCAAGAGACAGCGGCGAGAGATGACGGCGGCGCGGAACCGGGGGTCTCGCAGCTGCAGCCGCCGGAGGTGCTGGTGCCGGCGGTCGCCGCCGGGGCACCGCCGCTTCCGGCGGCGCCGCCGGAGGCGGAGCCGGGCGCCGGAACACCGCCGGTGGCGGCCGTCGCGCCCCCCGTTGCCGCCGTCACGCCGCCAGTTCCGGGAACGCCGCCGCTGCCGCGCGTGCCGCCGCTGGCGCCGGGTGAGCCGCCGCGCGGCGCGCTGGCGCCGCCTGAACCGGTGGCATCGCCGCTGCCGCTCGCGCCGCCGCTGCTCGCCGGCGCGCCCCCGCCACTGCCACGACTGCCGCCCGCGCCCGTCCGGCCACCCGCCGCCGCGCCCCCGCGGCCGGTGCTCCCGCCGCTGGCGGGCGGGGCCAGGCCGCCGCTGCCCGACGTGCCGGTGCCACCGCCCTGTCCACCTCCTGGGGTGCACGCCGCCACGGGCGCCTGGGCCAGGTAGTCCGCGTCGCACGCCACGTTGCCGACGGAGACGGTGAGCGCGCCCGTGGTGGGATAGGCGAGCGCCGCCCCGCCTGCGTCGGTGGCGGCCACGTAGTAGCTGTGACAGCCCGCGGTCAGGGCCGCGGTCGCCTTGTACGTCGCGTTCAGCGTGTCGGTGCCCAGCTCGCGCGCCATGGCCGTGCAGGCGCCGTCGACGATGACGTTCAGCGACGCGGGGGCGCCCAGCGTGGGATCGGCCCACGTGGCGTAGAACGTGAACACGCCCGCGGCGCCGGCGTAGGGGCTGACCGCGGCCGTGGGGATCTTGGGGATGACGGCGTTCTTCACCGTGCCCGAGTCGCCCACGTCGAACGTCGAGTAGCAGTTCTTCCCGGCGGCGTGCCCGTAGCCCATCGCGTTCGCGGTGGTGCCCTGATCAGTCAGGATCTTCCGGTGCCCATCGCTGCTGGCCGGCTCGTCCATCCACCCGTCGACCGTCGTCATGGGGTTGCTGTAGCCGGCGGCCGCCACCTCGCCGGTGGCGCTCACGCCCGTGCCGGAGGTGAAGTATCCGATGCGCGTGAAGGGGGCCGTGCCGCAGCTGTTCTCTGCATCGACCTTGGCGCAGCTTGCGCACGTGGACGGCACCGGCGTGGCGCAGGCACAGGCGGGATCGCCGCTGCAGCCGCTGGTGGCCACGTCCGTGTTCAGGGGGCAGGGCGACGAGTGCATCAACGTGACGTCGGCCATCTCCAGGTTGACCGCGTGAAACCGCGCCGAATGCGTGAGAGGGACGCTGTAGATGACGGGGGGCCGCGGGGGATAGCTGGCTGACATCGCTCCCTTGACCGTTTCGGGATCGGAGCGGGCCCGGTTGATCGCCATCAAACCCAGCCGTTCGGCGGGCGAGGGAAAGCCGTCGCTGGTGGGTTCGCCCACGGCGCTGCTCCGCTGCGACACCGCATCGGGAGAAGCATCGATGCATCCGCCGGCCGCTGCCGCCATCACGCCCCCGGTCAACGCCACCAGCACGGACAGCCAGGCGCTGAACGTCCTGTTCGCCATCGACCGATCATAGGCGCCTGCCCCCGGTTCGCGCCGCAAAGAACGGCATCGGGTAGCCTGTGGACGAAGCGCTGCGACAAAATTGTTCGTCTCGTTTTGATCGCGGTGTTTCTTTTTTTGATCCTTTCGGGCCGCTGGTGGCACTGACGAAGATGACGAACGCGACCGAACCGGTACTCGTCCAGCCGGATCGACGGCGCGGTTCGCGGGCGGCGCTGGGCCTTCCTGTCACCCTCCACATGAGGGGGCGCCCCCGGCGACTCACCGTCGAGATCGTGGACGTCTCCGCGGGCGGCGTGCGCCTGCTGGCGCCGGGTGACACCTTTCGGGTGGGAGAGCGGGGTTCCCTACATTTCGTGCTCTCCGAAGGGCGCGTGTGCGTCGCCGGCGGCCACGTGCTGCGCGCCGATCAAGCGGGCGGCGTGGTCCTGGCGCTGGACGAGGCGAACGACGCCTATCTGGATTTTCTGTCGGCGCTGACGTCGCTGCCGGCGGCCTGACGCTATCCGCGGCGGGCCTTCTCGATGGCCGCGACGTCGATCTTCTTCATCGACATCATCGCCGCGAAGGCGCGCTTGGCCTCGGCGCCGCCCGCCGCCAGCGCCTCCGTCAGCACGCGCGGCGTGATCTGCCAGGAGACGCCCCAGCGATCCTTGCACCAGCCGCAGTCGCTCTCCTGACCACCGTTCTGCACGATGGCGTTCCAGTAACGGTCGGTCTCTTCCTGGCTGTCCGTGGCGATCTGAAACGAGAACGCTTCCGTCTGCTTGAAGTAAGCGCCGCCGTTCAGCCCCAGACAGGGCACGCCGAACACCGTGAACTCCACCGTCAGCGGATCGCCCTGCTTGCCGCCGGGAAAGTCGCCGGGGGCTTCGTGAATGGCGATCACCTTGCTGTCGGGAAACGTGGCGGCGTAAAAGCGGGCCGCGTCCTGCGCGTTCTTGTCGAACCAGAGGCAGATGGTGTTCTTCGCTGTCATGGGTGGGCTCCTCGCGGTGGCACTGGCCGGGTACCAGGCTAAGGCATCCCGGCGGCGACGGTAAGCGGCGGTCGCGACCCGGGAGGCCTCACAGGCGGCGCCCGACCACCGCGGCGCCGTCCCACCAGGCCGCCCAGCCGCCGCCCACGGCCACGCGGGAGGCGCCGCTCTCGCTCAGCCGAACCCGCTGCCCGGTTGCCGGCAGCAGCTCCAGGACCTCGCTCCCCGTCCCCACGATCACCACCTTGCCGGCCTCGGACGCCCAATCGCGCGCGTGGCCCTCGATGGGAAACGAGGTGCCCTCGCCGGCGATCTCGACGATGTCGTCGGGCCCGAGCTCCGGCGTGCGCACGGTGACCTCGGGCGTGCCGGCCGCCGTCGCGGGCGGCGCGGGGCAGGCGCCGCCCGCCGCAACGACCACGCCGGTGCGCAGCGCGAGCCGATGAAAGCCCGCCTCATCGCAGAACGACAGCTCCTCACCGGCGATGACCAGGCTGGTGACCTCTCCGCGGGTCGCCGCACGCCACTCGGTGGCGCTGGCGGCGGACGCCGGCGTCGCGGTGGGGGGCCCTGGGGCGCGCGGGCAGGCCGCGAAGAGCAGCGCCGCAAACAGCGCGACCCTCGCGACGATCACGGCTTGACCGGCCCCAGCAGGCGATCGATCTTCGCTTTCATCTCGGTCATGTTGTGCGCGTACACGCCCTCGTCGCCGCTGTAGTACTGGGCGCGCTTCAGGATGTGGGCGGTCTCGGCGCAGTCGCCGCTGTTGACGGTGTCGAGATACTCGTCGGGGAACTTCTTGGCGACGGATCGGTGGTGATCCATCCACCGCTGCGCGCCCTCGGCCAGCGAGGCGTAGGCGCGGAAGCGGCACACGTAAGACGGCGGTTCGAACACCGCGATGACCTTGCCGCCCGTGTGCGTCCAGCCGTGCTTCTTGCACTCCTCCTCGGTGGCCAGGTAGGCCAGGCCGTTCGAGCTCTTCACCATCTGCACCGCCGCCGACGGCGAGAACCGCTCCCACACGTCCCGCAGATACATGTGGGGCACGCTGGTCTCGTGCTCCGCGCACTTCACGTTGCCCAGGTTCCAGTTGTAACAGTGCACGCCCTCGCCGGTCTCGTGCATGAACTGCGCGGTCAGCACGCGGGCGCCGGTCTCGGTCAGCGCCGACCAGGACGCGAGCAGTAGCTTGATGACGTCGCCCGGCGCGGGCTTGGTGTTCTTCGTGACCACCTCGTTGGGATTGTCCGTGTAGCGCCCGTCCTTGTTGGGAGGCTTCTTGGCCCAGGCGACGTCAGGGCCGTAGTAGCTGGCCTCCCCGACCACCAGCTGAAAATAGTCCCAGACCGAGGCGCCCATCTTGGCCTCGACCATCACGTTGGCGATGCGCTTGCCGGTGAGCCGGTACCAGGTGATCTGGTTCTGATCGGCGCCCTGGCTGGTGATGCTGGCGACGCTGGCGTCGTTGGGACCGACCGACAGGCCCGCGGCGCCGTAGACGCCGATGGTCATGGGCTGCTCCAGGCCGCCCTTGATGATGGCATTCGAGATCCGAGTGCCCTTTGAGTTGACGAAGTGAGCCACGACACCCTCCTTTGTGGGGCCATGATATGCATGGCAACGCTTGGATAACAAGGCGTCGTCGTGACGGTCGCTGCACTAGCGGTGGCGGCGGGGCATGTCGCCCACCCGGTTCGGCAGCATCAGCCCGGCCACGGTCCCGTTCGGCGGGACGCGCAGGGGCCAGGCGTCCATCCACGGGGAGGGATCCCAGAAGACCTCCGGAAACTCCGGAGAGGGCCGCACCGACAGCGCGAAGCACAGGTGGCGGCGGCCATCCTCCGTGCCGGTATCGCCCAGCAAGCCAATCAGCTGGCCAGCCTTCACGTGGGCGCCGTGGGCGATCCCGCGCGGGATGGCGGCCAGGTGGAAATACTCGGTGAACACCATCCCGCCAAAGTGCGACAGCCGCACGTATTGCCCGCCGTGCTCTTCGTGGCCCGGGCCCTGGATGCGATCGACGATGCCGTCCTGGGCGGCGTAGATGTGCTCACCCCACAGCTCGCCCCCCAGGTCGACGGCGCAGTGCCTGTCAGTCCGGCAGCGCGCGCCGTGGCTGGCGGTGGCGGCCGGTCCAAAGATCTTTCCGTCCGGCGTGAACGAGCGGCGAACGGGACCCGGCAGGGGATAGATCCAGCGCGCGGTCGCGAACAGCGTGCGCCACTCATCGTCGGTGGGAGGCCAGGCCGGTCCATAGGGGACGGGGGCCGGGGGCGGCGGCGAGGGCAAGGGCTCGGGCGGCCCGCTCGAGATCCACTCGGGCGGCGGCGCGATGTGCCTGCGGATGACGAGGGCGCCCGCCGCCATCACCGCCAGCGCCAGCGCGCCTAGCCAGCGCCGCCGCAGGCGCAAGGCCCGCGCGCGGCGCAGTTGCGCCACGCTGTCGCGCAAGCAGGACGACGAGCAGTGCAAGCGGGTGGTACGCCCCTCGAGCAGCACCAAGAATTGGAGGTCGGCGTCGTCCCGCCCGCAGATCACGCAGCAGTCGCCTGTCCTGGTCTCTTGCACTAGTGCACCGCCGTCGAAATAGCGTTACGTTCGACCGACGATCCGGGCCGGCCGCTTCGTTGCTCCTCCTCACCATACCTACGGGTATGCCTCGTCGTCGCGCCTCGCGTCCGGCCCGGCTTGTCGGTCTCGGCGTTGACGCTATTTCGACGGCGGTGCACTAGTCGCCCCCCGCTGATTCGGCGGGTGGCGAGTCGGAGGGCGACTCCGCCGGCGGCTCCGGCGAGTCCGCCGTGGATTCGTCGGTCGAATCGGCTGCCTCACCAGCGGGCGCGGCTCGGCCCGCTCGACCAGGCTTTCCCGCCTTGCGCGCGTGACCGGCCCTGGGCACCGCGGACCCGAGCGGGATCCCCGTGTCCGCCAGGATGGTGACCAGCCCGGTCTCGCTGCCGTCGATGGGGACGCGCAGGGGCCACAGCGCCACCAGCGGCTCGGGGTCGATGTAGCGCTCGGCCCCGTCCTTCGAGGTTCGAATCGACATCGCGAAGTGCAGGTGGGGCGCCGACTCCTTCACCCCGCTGTCGCCCAGCAGGCCGATGACGTCCCCCGCCTTCACCAGCGAACCCCGGTGCAGCTCGCGCGGGATCGCCGCCAGGTGGAAGTACTGCGTGAACAGCGTGCCGTTGCGGTGGCTGATGCGCACGAAGCGGCCGCCGCGGTCCGGGTTCAGGCCGCGCTGCACGTAGTCGACCACGCCGTCGTGCACGGCGTGGATCTGCTCCCCGAACAGCTCGCCGCCCAGGTCGACGCCGCAATGGCCGTTGCGGCACTCGATGGGCCGGCTGCCGGGACGGTCGGCGCCGAACACACGGGAATCGCTGCGCGGCATGCGTCGAAACGGGCCCGACAGCGGGTGCACCCAGGCGTCCCGTCCCAGCGCCTCCAGCAGGCTGGCCTCGGTGGGCGGCCAGGCCGGACCGAACCAGCCGGGGGGAAGCACCTCGGGACCGGGGGCGGGCCTGGCCGGCGCTGGCGCCGCCGGGATCGCGTGCGATCGCGCCGAACGCCCCTGATGCGGTGTCAGCAGCCCGGCGCCCAGCACCAGCAGCGTCAGCGACTCCGCCAGGGAGTGCCAGCGGGCCGCCCAGCGCATGGCGGCGCGGGCCCGGCGCGCCACCCGGGCGCACTTCATGGAACAGAACGAGGTGAAGACGGCGCCGTACACCTCGATGTACCGGTCGAAGCCCAGCTCCCCCAGCTCGCTTTCGCACAGCGCGCACGCGTAGGCGAACGAGGGCGTGCTGTCGAGCGTGTCTGAGGCGTCGAGCATGACCGGACCTCCGTCGACCGCGAAGGACGGATTGTATCAGGGATGTTGCTGGAAACGCGCGCCGGATCCGGGGCAGCCGCGCCGAGGGCACGCCGCCCGACCTGGCCCGATTCTCATGAGTGCCGGCCCCGGATTCTCTGAATCCGGGGTGGTGACCGCGGTGCGTCCGAGGTGCGGGCTACGCCGCGATGCCCGGCAGCGGCGTCTTGTTCGAGCCCAGGTTCGGGTCGCCGAAGCCCTTGAAGTTGGTGATCCCCATGGCGTCGATCAGCGACAGCAGCACGCGCTCGTGCCGGTTGGCCGAGCCGGACATGCTGCTCGCGTTCAGATAGCGGCCGTTGGGATCCAGCTTCAGGTAGCCGCCGGTGCCGCCCGCCAGCACGAACCGCATCGAGTTCTGGTTGTGCACGACGGAGTCGCCCATGTCACGGCACCAGGCCACGATGGTGTTGTCGAGCAGCATGCCCGAACCATCGGGCTCGGGCGTCTTCCCCAGGGTCTGCACCATCGAGGCGAACTGGCCGGCCAGGTAGGCCTCGAAGGTGACCAGGTTCTTGTAGTTCGAAGCGGCGCCGCTGTGGATGAAGCCGCCGTGCTGATCGTCGTTCAGGCCCTGCGTGGGCAGGTTCACCTGCAGCTTCTGATCGGAGCCGTAGTGAATGGCGCCCACGCGCGTGATGTTGCAGGCCAGCGCCGCCAGCAACACGCTTTGCAGGGCGGCGTTCGCCGCCACCGTCTGGGTGCCGGCGGGTGAAAACGTCGAGTCCGCCGGGGGCTGCGAAGGCTTCGTGCACGACACCGGGGTGCCGCCGCCGCTGCTGCCGCTCGACTGCTGCTGCAGCTTGCTCTCCAGCTGGCGGATCGAGTCGAGGTGCTGGTCCAGCTTGGCCTTCTCGGTCGACCCCAGGGTCGACTGCAGCCCGGTGATCTCCCCCATGATCATGTCGAGGATGCTCTTCCGGCGCGCCATCAGGCTGCTCATGGTGGTGCCGGTGGGCAGCGCGGCCCCGAACGCCGTCGTGAAGGCCGACATGGGCGAGCCGATGGTGGACATGCAGTTGCTGCTGTCCTTGCCGTTGTAGAACATGTTGCGGCCGCCGCCGGCGGTGGAGTCGGCGCCCAGGATGAACGCGCCGATGGGCGTCTGCACACCTGACGCGGCCAGCGAGTTCGCCACGAACTGATCGACGCTGATGATCGGCACCTGGCCGGTCTGCGCGTAGCCCAGGCCGGTCAAGCCGTCGGGCGCGCCGTGGCCATCGCCCGGGTTCAGGCTGGGGCAACCCTCGATCAGGATGACGTTCTGCTTGATGGCGGACAGGGGCGCCGTCATCGCGCTGAACGTGAACTTGTTCTCACCCGAGACGCCGGTGGGGCTCCACATGTCGGGGTTGGTGCCCATGGTGCAGAACAGCAGCAGCCGCTTGGCCTTGCCGGCCGCCTTGGCCTGTTTCTCGCCGTTCACCAGCGAGATGAAGGGGGCGAGCAGCAGGCCCGCACCCACGCTGCCGACGAACTTTCTACGATTCAGCAAGTACATGTCGTCGTCTCCCTACTTGTCCTGCACGCGGGTGGTGAAGTGGGGGGCATGAACGATGGCCGTCAACACGCTCTTCATCGAGTAGTTGCCGGCCTTCGCCGCGGTGCGGATGGAGTCATACGTGCAACCGTCCTCGTCCCAGGACGCGTCGCCGTAGGCGAAGTAAGCCCAGTAGCGGGCGTTGCAAGCCTTCACGTCGTCGCTGGTGGACAGGTACTGGCCTAGGCCCGTCAGGTCGGCGTTCGTCACGTCCATACCGGTCGTGCCGGCCTGCTTGATGACGTTGCTGGGATCGATGGCCACGCCATTTTGCGTGGTGCGGTGGCGCCCGAAGCCGTCGTAGGCCTCGAAGCCGAACCCGATCGGATCCATCAGCGTGTGGCAGCCCGGGCAGGGCGAGGTGGGATCGCTCGGGTGCACGTGCTGCTCGTACTGGGCGCGCGTGGTGGGCGTGGCCGTCGTGGGATCGCTCAACTTCGTGTTCAGGTTGGCGGGGGGCGGCGGCACGTCCTGGCACAGGATGCGGGTGCGCACCAGGTGGCCACGCTGGGTGGGGGACGAGATGTCCGGCCGCGAGTAACCGTTCAGGATGCTGGCGTGGGCCAGGATGCCGCGGTCGCGCGGCCCGCCCATGGGGTAGCTGACCTTGCTGAAGCTGCTGGCGCTCAGGCCGTTGGTGCTGATGCCGTAGAACTGCGCCAGCTCCTGGTTCAGGAACGAGTGGTCGGCGCTGAACAGGTCGCCCACCGTGCCGCCGTTGTTGAACGTGTCGACGATCAGGTTCGTCGTCTCGCTCATCATGTCGGCCCGTTGCGCGTCGGTCAGCATGTAGACCGTGTTGTCCTTGGCGTTCGTGTACAGCCGGTTGAGGCCCAGCCAGCCGCTGAAGAAGTTCATCAGCGCCGTCTGGGCGGCCGGGCCGCTGATCAACCGGTTCAGCTGGGTGTCGATCTGCGACTGCGTGGGCGGCGTGCTCCAGCTGTCGGCGGCCTGCATCAGCTGCGTGTCCGGCATGCTACCGGTCAGCAGGTACGACAGGCTGGTCGCCACCTCGTAAGGCGACAGCGGGAACTTGCCGCCGGAGGAGGTGCCCAGCTCACTCTTGTACAGGAAGTACGGAGACTGCAGCATGGCGCTGATGACCGCCTGGGCGCTGTCGGTGAACGAGGTGCCCAGCGCGAAGATCTTCTTGTAGGCGGTGACACGGTCGCTGGACAGCGGGCTGCGGAAGGCCAGCTTGCCGAACTGCTGGATGAACTTCGTCTGGCAGGCGTCGTCGGTGGTCTGGCAGGGGGTGAGCTTGGACAGCACGGACGAGCTGCCGGTGGCCCAGGTCGCGATCGCCTCGGCGTTGCTCTCCAGCTGGTCGGCGTTCAGGTCCTGCACCAGCAACGAGCCGGCGTCGACGCCGAAGCCCAGCACGGTGGGATCCTGAAACACGGTGGCGGTCGGCATGCTGCTGTCCTTGCCGAACAGATCGTTGATCGTGGCGGCGAACTCCGCGGCGCTGAGCCGGCGCAGCATGCGCGGGCCGGGGCTGTCCGTCATGCACTTTTGCTCGGCGGGCAGCGCCGACGGGGGCGCAGGAAGGGTGCTGGCGCTGCCACCCGAGCCCGACGTCGAGCCGCTGCTGCCGCCGGAGGACGAGCCCGATCCCGAACCGGAGCCGGTCGAACCGCCGGAGCTGGTCGAGCCGCTGCTGCTGCCGGAGCCGGAGCCGATGGAGCCGCCCGAGCCGGTGGTCGCCCCGGAGCCCTTGCTGCCGCCGGAGCCCTTGCTTCCGCCAGAGGCCGTGGCCTTGCTACCGCCAGAGCCGGAGGTGCCGACCTTGGCGCCACCGGAACCGGATGAGGGATTGCTGCCGCCGCCAGCGCCGGTGCCGTCGCCCGTCGCCCCTGGGTCGCTGACGCAGCCGACGGTGAGGACCAGAGCGGGGACCAGCAAGGCGTGGAGCAGGGGCCGGCGCAGGATGCTGCCCGGCCGCGCGCCGAGCGCACGGATCGAGGAAACAAGGGGGGAGTCTTGCTGCATGGCGGGCTGCCTCTTTCAGGAACAACGGCCGCCGGGGAGAATGCCCCGGGCGGGACAGAACTGGCTTTCCATCATTGTCGAGCTTCGTTCAGGGGACCCCATCACGCCCGAACCGCCCCCCGCCGCCCAGCTCCGCCAACTAATGTCGTGTCGAAGACTACTACAGCGATACACTCGGGCCACCCCAGTTGGGATCACAATTCGGTCGATTTCTTCGCCGAGTTGACCCGCCGGAAACAGGAAGATATGTAGGTGTTTCTCGGCCATGCGCCCCGTACTCGTCTCGCTGCCCTCCAAGGTCCTGTTTTTCATCGCGCTGGCGGCAGCGGCGGGGCTGTTCGCGCGCGACCTGGTGCGGAGGCGACGGGAGGGGTCCAGCCTGACCGCCAACCCGCTGCTGCTGGTGGCGGCCGCGCTGGCGCTGGTCCGGTTCTTCTCCCCGACGGCCAGCTTCGTTCCCGACAGCCAGACTTTCGGACAGCCCTGGCATCCGGTCCCCATCTACGCGTACGGCGTCATGCTGGGGACCTCGCTGATCCTCGGCTGGTTCCTGGCCATGCGGTTCGCCAAGCAGGACGGCATCCCCACCGACGACGCGGCCGCCATCTACATGTGGACCGCTGTGTGGTCCATCATCGGCTCACGCATCCTTTATGTACTGACGAACCTGTCCATCTTCGCCGCCGATCCCGTCGAGATCATCAAGATCAACAACGGCGGCCTGGTGGCTTACGGGGGCATGATCGGCGGCCTGCTGTGCAGCATCTACCAGTGCCGCAAGCGTCACATTCCCCTGTTGCAGTGGGCGGATGCCTCCGCCCCCTCCGTGGTCCTGGGCACCGGCATCACCCGGGTCGGTTGCCTGTTGTTCGGCTGCGACTTCGGGGCGCGGTCGGACGTCCCGTGGGCCATCCGCTTCCCCAAGGGAAGCCCGGCCTGGCACCGTCACGTCGATCTGTACGGGCTGCCTTCGGATGCGCTGAAGTCGTTCCCCGTCCACCCCACCCAGGTGTACGAGACGCTGGTGGGGCTGGGGCTGTTCGCGGTGCTGCTGCTGGTGCGGCGCTACCGCCGCTTCTCGGGCCAGGTGTTCGTCGCCTGGGTCATCGGTTACGGGGTGCTGCGGCCGCTGATCGAGATCGTGCGGGACGATGATCAGCGCGGGAACATCGGGCCGCTGTCCACCTCGCAGTTCATCGGCATCGCGTCGGTCCTGCTGGCGGTGGGGTTGCTGATTCACCTGATCCGCAGGGCCCGCCAGGACCCGGAGGGGATGCGCATGTGGCTGCACCCGGTGGTCGCCGGGGGCCCCCCTGACGCCGCGGCCGCCGGCAAGGTCCCTGCGCGCCGGCGCCGGCGACGATGACGGCGTCCCCGAAAGCGGCGCTGAGATTCGCGAGCGTTGGTGGTATAAGACCGATTTTTCAATCAGAAGTGAGGGACACCGATGAGTCTCAAGCGCAGTAACTCGAGTGGGAAGTCCTTCGGTGCCGCAGGGGACGCGGGCGGAAAAATCGACCGCCAAGAGCTGTTCGACGAGTTGAAGAGGCTGGCCGCGCTGGGTGAGCCGTTCACCGCCGTGACGGTGGCGCTGGCCGTGGGCGCCGGCGAGCCCCACGTCGCCAAAGCGCTGCTGGGTCTGGCCGCCGAGGGGTATCTCGAGCGGGCCGAAGGCGGGCGTTACCGCGCCACCGCCATGGTGGAGATGAATCAGGCCGAGTTCGTGAAGGCGTACGCGCGGGCTTCCAAGGTCGATTCGACCCGCCAGCGCGACCTGTCGGAGATCGGCCGGCTGAAGCAGAACAACGATGTGATGCGTCAGCGACTGCTGGTGGCCATCGCCGAGCGCGACCACTACCTGGCCGCCCTGCGGGCGCGCGGGATCGATCCCGGACCCGCCCCGCAGCCGGCTGCCGGGCCGCGCGCCGAGGCCGAGGCGGCGCCCGCCCCGTCCCCGGACGCTGACGCCTCCTCCGCCCAACCGGCGGCCACGCCGCCGGCCGAAGCGGACGCGGCCGAACCACGGAATTGACGTTCCCGGCGACGCCCGCCGCGCTGGCGCCATGGACGTGACGGTGGTCCGCCACGGCACGGCGGAGGACCGGGCGCCGACGGACGCCGCCCGCGCCCTGACGCCGGTGGGCCGCGCCGAGGCCGCGCGCGCCGCCGAGCGACTGGCGGCGCTGGAGCCGCGGGCCGACGCCATCGTGTCCAGCCCCTATCTGCGCGCGCTGCAGACCGCGGAGGCGCTGGCCGGTCCCCTGGGCCTGGCCGGCACCGTGGCGGTCGAAGAGGCGTTGGTCCCGGACGCCTCCCCCGGGGGGGTGCGCGACCTGCTGGTCCGTTACGCGAAACACCGGCACGTGGTCCTGGTGGCGCACGAGCCCATCCTCTCGGCCGCCTGTGCCCTGCTGACGGGGCAGCCCGTGGCCGGCTTGAGGCGGGCCGAGATCCTGTCGATGCGAAACAATGCGGGCTCCCCCGACGCCCGTCCCGGCCAGTTCTCGATCCGTTTTCGAGGCTGAACCGCAACCAACTTCGCAGGCGGCATCACAGTGGCTTCACACGGCAAGGAGCACGACAAGAGACGCATGGCGAGCGCCCACGACGACGACGACGACGGCGAAGCAGGACAGACCCGCATCCGCCCGGCGCCCGCCGACCCGGGACCGGCGGGACGCGATCGCGCCTATCTGATCGTGCTGGCGGGGATGAGCCGCGGCCAGATGTTCAAGCTGGACAAGGCGCGCGCCGTCATCGGCCGTGGAGGCGACGTGCAGATCCGTCTGTCCGACGAGGGCATCTCTCGCGAGCACGCCGTCATTCACCTGAGCTCCGATCGGGTGCTGGTCGAGGACCTGGGCTCGACGAACGGCACGTTTTGCAACGGCATGCGCGTCAGCAAGCGCGAGCTGGACGACGGCGACAAGATCATGCTGGGGTCGACGACGATCCTGAAGTTCACCTACCACGATCGCCTGGACGAGCAGTTTCAGCAGCAGATGTACGAGTCGGCGCTGCGCGACGGCCTGACGCGCGTCTACAACCGCAAGCACTTCGACAACCTGATCAGCAAGGAGTTCGCGTTCGCCTCGCGCCACGGCTCGCCGCTGGCGCTGCTGTTCATCGATCTGGACTTCTTCAAGAAGGTGAACGACACCTTCGGGCACCCGGCCGGCGACTTCGTGCTGTCGGAGGTGTCGGGCGTGCTGACCAGCGCCGTCCGGTCCGAGGACGTGGTGGCCCGCTTCGGCGGGGAGGAGTTCTGCGTGCTGTGCCGGGGCACCGACGCCACCGGCGCCCACGAGCTGGCCGAGCGCCTGCGGGTCGAGATCGAGCAGCGCCGGCTGGTCTACGGGACCAAGGTGATCCCCGTGACGATCAGCGTCGGCGTGGCGGCGATGCCCGACGCCAGCATGACCCAGTCCGTGGCGTTGCTGGCGGCGGCGGACAAGGCGCTGTACGAGGCCAAGCGCGCCGGCCGCAACCGCGTGGTGGTCGCGGCGCCGGGCGGCTGACCGGTTCGGGGGCGGCGCCGCCCAGGATTTCCAGCAACGCGGCCGCGCGTGCGTCGGCGCTGCCGGCGCTGCCAATCATGGTACGGTCTGCGGCGGTGCCGGGCTGTGTGTCCCGACGGTCAGAACAGGGGGCCTCTTGGGGGCCGAGACAGCGCGGGCGCGTTCGGCGCAGGCCCTAGGCGCGAACGGTTGGGCCGCGGTGTGCGGGAGCGCGGCTTGATGTCGATCGGCAGCATGGCGCGCCGGTCCGTGCGGGTGAAGCTGGCGGTGCTGCTGGTGGTGGCGTCGCTGTTGCCTCTGGGCCTGCTGGCCTGGCTGGACTTCACCTCGGCGCGCCGGCAATTCATGGCGGCGACGGAGGCGCTGCTGGCGGCCCGGGCGGACGAGCTGGTTCGTCGCGTGGACGGCTTCAACGAGAACTTCCGCGCCGCTTCCCAGCGGCTGGCCGCCTTGCCGGAGGTGTTGGCGGCCGCCTCGGGGCAGGGCGAACCGGCGCGCGCTGCCGCCCGCGCCGCGCTCACCGTCTGGCGGGGGAGCGATCCCACCGTTCGCGGCGCGGGGATCCTGTCGTCGGGCGGGGTGGTGACGATGGCCAGCGAGCCCGCGCTGGTGGGGCAGAATCTATCGCGGCGCCCCTGGGTGCGTGAAGCAACGCAGGGCCATCCGGTGATCTCGGACGTGTTCGTCGATGAAAGCGCGGGCGCGGGCGCGCCCACCATCGCCTATCTGACGCCCGTGCGTGGTCCTGGCGGTGCGGTCAGCGGCGTGGTGGTGCTGTGGATTCGCGCGGAAGCGCTGTGGCAGCTGATGAAGACGGCGAATGCCCAGGTGGGGCCGGGCAGCTACGGGGCCCTCGTCGACGGTCACGGCATCCGCATCGCCCACACCTTCAGCGAACGGGTGCTCTTCCATCCGGCCGCCGCCCTCGATGCGCAGACGCGACAGGCCTTGCTGGCCGAGCGCCGCTTCGGCGCCCGAACCGCCGCCTTGCTGGACGAGGTCTGGGCGTTTCCCGAGGCGTTCGAGCAAGTGAAATCCACGACTCCCCGGTCGGATGTGTTTCGGGGGTTTGGCCCCGTCAACGCGCAGTGGGACTACGTGGTGGCGCGCCGGGCGGCGACGGCGCCGTGGACCGTGTTCTATCTGTTGCCGCAGCCGGTGGTCGATGCGCAGATGGCGCAGCTGGCACGGGAAAAGTGGCTGTTCGCCTCGGGGATCCTGCTGGCCGCGCTGCTGGTGGGCAGCCTGCTGGGCCGACCGCTGGTGGCCCCCATCCGGGCCCTGGCGCGGGCCACCGAGGCCGTGGCGGCCGGCGATCTCACCGCGCGTGTCCCGGCGATGCCCGGTGGTGACGAGCTGGCCCGGCTGGGCCACGACTTCAACGCCATGGTGAATCAGCTGGAGGCGCACACCGCCACGGTGACCCGCAGCCGGCAGGAGCTGACGGAGAAGGTGACGGAGCGGACCGCCGAGTTGTTGCGCGTCACCAAGGCGCTGGAGGCGGAGGTCGACGAGCGAAGGCGCGCCCACGTGGAGCTGCAGGCGCGGGAGGGCGAGCTGCGCAGCGCCCTGGACAATGTGGCCCGGCACCAGGCCCGCCTCTCCGCGCTGTTCGAGTCCGGCCTCATCGGCGTGGTCGTGGGCACGTTCGACGGGCGCGTCCTCGAGATCAACGACGCCCTGCTGGACATGCTGGGATACACGCGGGACGAGATCGTGTCGGGGCGGATCTCCTGGACGGCGCTGACGCCGCCCGAGTGGCGCTCGCGCGATCAGGAGGCCGTGCAGGTCTTGCAGAGCCGAGGCGCCCTGCCGATCCGCGAGAAGCAGTATCTGCACAAGGATGGTCACCGCGTGCCTGTGATCGTCGGCACCGCGGTTCTCGGCGACCCGCCGGAAGCGATCTCGTTCGTCCTGGACGTCACCCAGAACAGGGAAGCGGCCACCGCCATCGCTCACCTGTCGCAGGCGCGAGCGTCCGAGGAGCGGTTCCGCGCCCTGCTGGAAGCGGCGCCCGACGGGGTGGTGATCACGGGCGGGCATGGCCAGATCGTCTACGTGAACGGGCAGACCGAGCGGCTGTTCGGTTACGGGCGCGCCGAGCTGGTCGGCCAGCCCATCGAGATCCTGGTCCCCGAACGGTTGCGGGCAGCCCACCCCGCCCACCGGCGCGAATACGGGAGAGAGCCACGGGTGCGGGCCATGGGCGCCAAACAAGAGCTGTATGGCCGGCGGCGCGACGGCAGCGAGGTCCCCATAGAGGTCAGCCTGAGCCCGTTGCAGGCCGAGGAATCCCTGGTCATCAGCACGGTTCGCGACATCACCGAGCGGCGGCAGGCCGACGAGCTGCGGTTTCGCCTGGCCGCCATGGTCGAATCGTCGGGCGACGCCATCATCGGCATGACCCTGGAGGGCCTGATCACCAGCTGGAACGAAGCGGCCACGCGCATCTTTGGCTATTCTCGCGACGAGATCGTCGGCCAGTCGGTCCTCACGCTGATCCCGCCGGAGCGGCAGCAGGAGGAGGTCGATATCCTGGACCGCCTCGCTCGTGGCGAACGCATCGAGCAGTTCGATACCGTCAGGCTTCGCAAGGACGGTCACCCCATGGACGTATCGCTGACCAGTTCACCGGTGCGCGATGGGCGGGGCCGCCTCATCGGAGCCTCGAAGATCGTGCGGGACACCACCGAGCGCCGCCGGGCCCAGACCGCCCTGGCGCAGGCGCGGGATCAGGCCGAGGCGGCCAGCCGCGAGCTGGAGGCGTTCAGCTATTCGGTGGCGCACGACCTGCGCGCCCCCCTGCGGGCCATGAACGGGTTCGCCCACCTCTTGTTGCAGTCTCACGGCGACAAACTGGACGCCGACAGTCAGGACTGGCTGCAAGAGATCGTACTCAACGCCAAGAAGATGGCCGAGCTGATAGATGCGCTGCTGTCACTGGCTCGCGTCACCCGCAGCGAAGTCAGGACCGAGTCGGTGGATCTGTCCGCCCTGGCTCGCGACGTGGTCGCCGACCTGCGCAAGGAAGATCCCGGACGCCAGGTCGAGATCCACGTCGAGGAGGGGCTGAGGGCGGACGCGGACCCCCGCCTGCTGCGGGCGTTGCTGGACAATCTGCTGGGCAACGCCTGGAAGTTCACGGGCCGTGTGGCGCGGGCCCACATCGAATTCCGTGCCCTGCCAGGCCAGGCGGCGCCGACCTTCTTCGTGCGCGACGACGGCGCCGGATTCGACATGAAGTACGGCGACAAGCTGTTCGCGCCGTTCCAAAGACTGCACAGCGGCGCCGAGTTTGGCGGCACCGGGATCGGCCTGGCCACCGCCCAGCGCATCGTGCGGCGTCACGGCGGACGCATCTGGGCTGAAGGCGCCATGGGGCAGGGCGCCACCTTCTATTTCACGTTGCCGTCGCGAGGGGCGAGCCTGACATGAGCAAGACGATTCTCCTGGTCGAAGACAACGCCAGCGACGAGAAGCTGACCCTGCTGGCTTTCAAGAACTGCGGCGTCACCAACGAGGTGTTCGTGGTGCGCGACGGAGCGGCGGCGCTGCATTACCTGTTCGCAGAGGGGGAGTTCGTCCAACGGGCCGGCGAGCCACCGCCCACCGTGGTGCTGCTTGACCTGAAGCTGCCGAAGATCGACGGCCTGGAGGTGTTGCGCCGCATCCGCGCCGACGCGCGCACGAAGCTGCTGCCGGTGATCATCCTGACTTCGTCGCGAGAGGAAGAGGACATCCTGCGCGGCTACGCCCTGGGCGCCAACGCGTACGTGCGGAAGCCCGTCGAGTTCACGGAGTTCATCCAGGCCGCGAAGGCGCTGGGGCTGTTCTGGTTGCTCCTCAACGAATCACCGCCCCGCTGGCCCAGCCCGTCATGAGCACCGAGCCGCTGCGGCTGCTGGCCACGAAGGTCCGGGCGGTGCTCGACGATGCGCCTCACAACGACGCATGAAGCGGCTCACGCGGCGGGCGGGGCGTCCAGCGCTGTGGCCAGCTTGGGCGCGCGGCCCAGCGGGGTGAGCCCCAGGGCCAGCCAGGCCCCTAGCGCCAGGCCCAGCGCGCCGGCGAAGTAGGGGGCCGAGGCGGCGATGGTCTGATAGAGCAGGCCGCCCAGCGCCGGGCCCAGGACCCGCGCCAGGGCGGACAGCGACTGCAGCGTGCCCAGGGTCAGGCCCTGGATGTCGCTGCCGGCGCGCCGCGAAACGTAGGAGGACACGCTGGGGGTGGCCAGTCCGCTGCCCGCCGCGATCAGCATGCACGCGGCCACCAGCACCGCGTAGGACAGCGCCGGGATGCGCGGCGACAGGCCCAGCGCCGCGAAGCCCAGCGTCTGGATGATCAGCCCCGCCGACAGCAAGCGCACCTCGCCGAAGCGCCGCGTGAGCCTGCCGATCAGTCCCCCCTGCACGATGGCGGCGATGATCCCCACGAACCCGAACAGGCCGCCGGTCGCGGCGTCGGTCATGTGGAACGCGTCGTCGGTGAACAGGCGAAACGTCTGCTCCATGCCGGCGAACCAGAACACGACCAGGAAGTTGATGGTCAGGGCGCGGCCCACGTCGGGCGCCGCCAGCGCCCTGCGGAAGGCCCCCAGGTCGAAGGGCGAGGCCCGATGACTGCGGACCTTGCCCCGCCGCTCGGCGGGCAGCGACTCGGGCAGCGTCACGGTGGCCAGCACCAGGTTGATCAGCGACAGGCCCGCGGCGGCGAAGGCCGGCAGCGCGCCCGGGCGGCCGTACAGGGGCAGGCGGGCCAGCTCGCCGCCGAAGAAAGGACCGAAGATGAACCCCAGGCCGAACGCCAGACCGATCAGGCCCATGCCCCGCGCCCGCCCCTCGGGCGGCGTGACGTCCGCGATGTAGGCCTGCGCGACGGCGATGTTCGCCGTCGCGGCGCCGGTGAAGATGCGGGCGGCGAACAGCAGCACCAGCGTGTCGGCGAAGCCCAGCAGGACCATGCCGGCCGCGGTCGCCGCGATGCTGATCAGCAGGATGGGCCGGCGGCCCACCCGGTCCGACAGCCTGCCCCACACCGGGACCAGCAGGAACTGCATCAGCGAGTAAACGGAGCCGGTCAGTGACGCCACCAGGTCGGTGGCGCCCAGATGGCGGGCCACCCCCGGCAGGAACGGGATCACCATCCCGAAGCCCAGCAGGTCGATGAAGACGGTCAGGAAGATCGTGCCGAGGGAGGCTTTGCGCATCGAATCAGGGAGAGCAGCGGATGGGTGCCGAGGTTTGCACGAGGTGACGGACCCACCAGTCTCCGGTGGCGCGGCGCTGGTCGGCGGTGGTGAAACGATAGTCCCAAAACGCCAGACGTACAGACCGAATGTCGGCGGGCGGCGCGCTGGTGAACAGGGCGGCGACCGCCCCCGGGTCCTCGCACAGGTGGCCCAGCAGCCCGGAGACGTAGCCGGGCTGCCGGCGCGCGAACGACAGGCCGTAGAACCACAGCAGAAAGTCCACGCGGGGCTGATGCGGCGCCACGAACGGCGGCGGTCGGTCGACGGGCCCTGGCTTGTACTTGAACACCAGCGCCGTCCAGGTGTCGCTGTCGCCCGCCTGGACCTGGAACTCGGGCTCGATGCGCTCGCGGGTGACGGCGGCGAACAGATGATAGGTGTTGATCAGGCGGTAAGTCTCCGCGATCTCGACGATGGGGAGCAGCGCCTCGGGCTGTGCCCCAGCAGGGCCGAAGATAAACAGCGCGTCGATCACCGAGATGGCGGTCCACGTCGCAACGCCCAGCCAGCCCAGGACCTGCCGGAGGCGCGGGCGAAGCAGCGGCGGGCGCTGCCGCGTCCGGAGCGGCGGAACAGGTCGTGCGGCTTCAGCGCGGGCAGCCGCGCGGCCAACCACTGCTTCGCGCGCGCCACGTCGCCCTCGTCGAGCAGGAATACGTGCAAGCAGACCGACAGGTGACAGAAGAACCCGTAGTTCGCGGTGGCGGCGTTGACGACCTGGAAGCCGGTGAACAGGGACGCGGCCGCCAGCCGGGCGCGGCGCGCCAGCTGGGCCCGCGACGCCAGCGTCGGCACGAAGATGGCGAAGGGAACCAGCAGCTCCAGCACCAGGGTGGCCCGGCTCTCGAAGTGGTGCCAGGCCGCCGGCAAGTGGTGGGCGTACCAGGCCAGCCGCGTCGGCAGCGGCGCGGTCTCGTAGTAGTAGGTCATCGCGCTGCCGTCGCGCCAATCGCCAAGGGGCGACTGCCACTTGGCCAGACCGGACTCGAAGTACAGCTTGAAGACCAACGCGCGGAACAGGAAGTGGACCAGGGGCGCGGGACGGTCGGCGGGGAGAAAAGCCGCCAGAAAGGCCGCCTCCAGCAGCAGGTTGTCCCACTGGAACGTCAGCAACGAGCGGCAGGCCAGCGCGTACCCGAGATACAACGCCACCTGCAGCGCCGCGCAGGCGCGCGGCAGCAGGCCCGCCAGGGCCAGGAGGGCGAGCGCCACGCCGGCCACCACGCCCGCCAGCAGCAGGCCGTCACTGGGGTGGATGATCAGGAAGCTGGGGAAGGCATGGAACGACAGCACGCCCTCGGCCCGTGCGGCGTCCACGAAGTCGCGCAGCGGCAGCAAGCCGCTGCTGCCGATCAGCAGGCGCACCTGCACGCCCAGCGACAACCAGGCGTCCAGGAACACCAGCGCCAGCAGCCGGTGAAACAGGGAGGCCACCGCCGGCCCGGAGGCGGGGCGCCACCTTGCCAGAAAGACGGCGAGCGACGAAGGCGACGGGGCCGTTCCGACGAGAGCAGAGTCAGGGGCAGGGGCGCCCGGGCCGCGGCTCTCCTCGGTCGCCGCCCCGGTCATGGCGCGAACGCGCGACCTGCCCGGGCCAGAAAGGCCCGCGTCTCCGCCACGGCCTCGGGCGCGCGGGCCGCCGCGCCGCCGGGAAAGGTATCGTTGCTGCCGGCCAGCACCTCCACGCAGGCGCGCGCGCTGTCGGTCAGGGCATCCAGGTCGTATCCGCCCTCCAGCACCAGGACCAGCTTGCCGCCCGGCGCCACGTCGCGCACCGCCGTGCACATCGCCGCGAAGCCCCGCTCGGTGACCCGCATCTCGGCCAGGGGATCGCGCGCGTGCGCGTCGAAGCCGGCCGAGACGATCACCAGGTCGGGGCGAAAGCGCTGCAGCGCCGGCAGGAACAGGTCCTGGAAGACGGCGCCGTAGTCGGCGTCGGCCTGCTCCGCTGGCAGCGCGCAGTTGATCGTGTACCCCAGCCCCGGCCCGCGTCCGATCTCGTTCGGAGCGCCCGTGCCCGGGTAGAAAGGAAACTGGTGGCTCGAGAGAAACAGCACGTCGCTGCGCTGCTCGAACAGGTGCTGGGTCCCGTTGCCGTGGTGAACGTCCCAGTCCACGATGGCGACCCGTTCCGCGCCCAGCCGGCGGGCGGCCTGGGCGGCGACCGCCGCGTTGTTGATCAGGCAGAACCCCATGGCCGCCGCCGCCTCGGCGTGGTGACCGGGGGGCCGCACCAGGGCAAAGGCGTTCCTGGCCCGGCCCGCCCACACCTCCTCGACCGCCACCACGGCGGCACCAGCGGCGCGCACCGCGGCCTGCCAGCTGCCGGGTGACACGGGCGTGTCGGGATCCAGCAGCGCGTCGTGCCCGTCCAGGGCGGCCAGGTTGTCGACGTGCACGGCGCTGTGGACCGCGATCAGCTCGTCGCGGGTGGCGGCCCGCGGCTCCAGCCAGGTCGTGCCCTCGACGGGATCGTGGCGCAGACCGCGCACGATGCGCCGCAGGCGCTCCGCCGTCTCGGGGTGACCGGGCCCCGTGTCGTGGGCGAGAAAAGCGGGATCCGTGATCAGCAAAGTGGGGGGAGGCGCTGGCGCGGTCATCGCTAGTGCACCGCTCTCGAAACAGAGTCGACGCGGAGGCCGACAAGCCGCGCCGGACGCGAGGCGCGACGACGAGGCATACCCGCAGGTATGGTGAGGAGGAGCGACGAAGCGGCCGGCGCGGATCGTCGGCCGAACGTGACTTCATTTCGAGAGCGGTGCACTAGGTGCTGCCTTTCTGGTCCTCGTCCGGGGCGGCGAGCGTGAAGGTGAACAGGGCGCCGCCTCCCGCCGCGTCAGTAATCTGGATCGCGGCGCCGTGATCCGCGACGATCTCGCGCACGAAGGCCAGGCCCAGGCCCGTCCCCTTCTCGCGGGTCGTGAAGAAGGGCGTGAAGATCTTCTCGCGCAGCTCGCCGGGAACGCCGGCGCCGTCGTCCTCCACCTGGACCTGGACCCGCGCGCCTTCGCGCCGGCCGCGCAGGGTCACGGTGCCGGCGCCCGGATGCCGGCGCTGGGCCGCCGCCACGGCGTTGCGCCCCAGGTTCAGCAGGGCGCGCCGCAGCTGACCGGCGTCGGCGCGCACCCGCAGGTCGGCGGGGCAGGCCACCCTGACCGCCACGCCGCCCTCCGTCACCAGCTCGCGCACCTCGTCCAGCAGGTCGAACAGCCGGACCGGCGCCAGGTCGGGCGCCGGCCGCCGCGCGTAGTCGAGGAACTCCGTCACGACCACCTTCAGATAATTGATCTCGCGTTCGATCCGTTTCACCTCTTCCAGGCGCTCCGGCCGATCTTGCAAGGCCTCGCGCAGCAGGCCGGCGTACAGCTCGAGACCGCCCAGGGGGTTCCGCACCTCGTGCGCGATGCCCGCCAGCATCATCTGCATGCGCTCGTCACGCGCCTTCAGCGCGGCCCGCATCTGATCGATGGTCAGGGCCAGGAAGCCCACCTCGTCGCGCGTCTCCACGGGCACGGCGCGGTCCAGCTCACCGCGGCCGATCCGTTCGGCGGCGGCCGCCAGGCGCACCACGGGCTGGCTGATCCGGCGCGCCAGCACCACGGTCAGCGCCAGCACCGCCACCAGCGCCAGCGTGCCCGCCAGCAGCAGCCGCCGCCGGAAGGCCGCCAGGGGGATCAGGTAGTCGGCGTTGGCCTCGACCACCGCGAACCCGCGGATCTTGTCGCCGTCCTGGGCGCCGTCCAGGATGGCGGCGTAGCCCCGCTTGTAGGGCACCCCATCGTGACCGATGAACAGCGGCGACGCCGTGGGCTGACCGGCCGCCGCTCGCGCGAGCTCCAGTCGATCGGCGCCCAGCTCGTGGGCGCTGGCGCCCGGAGCGATGCGGCCCGCGGTGTCGACGCTGGCGATCAGGTCGGTGGCCCTGCCGTGGTCTGGGCCCGCCGCTGGCCGGGGCGACACCAGCAGGATGCGGCGGACGTCGAAGCGCGTGCGCGCCGTGGCCAGGCGCCGCTCCACGTTCCGCAGCGTCAGCGAGGCCCCGTCCTCCGCCGCCAGCGCCGTCATCTGCTCGGGCAGGATCATGCCGGCGGTGCCCGCCGCCGCCAGCGCCAGGCGGCGCCCCAGCTCGTCCTCCAGCACCCGCCGGGCCACCTCGTGCGCCAGCAGGCCGAACGCCGTGAGGGCCAGCAACGTGGGCGCCAGCGTGCCCCACAACAGCCGCGCCAGCAATCGTCGCGGGGGCGCCTGTCGCATCGCCGCCAGTCTATGCCGGGACGGTCCCGGGTGGTGCGATCCGGCCTGCGGTCCGGGACGAAACGGGCCGGGCGGCATCCCATGATAGCTTTGCCAGCGCCGGAACCGATGTCTGTCACGCGCAGGCGCTTCCTGTCCGCCGTCCCGTCTGGGCTGGTGGGCGGTGGCGCGCTGCTGGCGGGGTGTGGGCGGGCCTCCTCCGCGTCTCCCCCCGGGTCGCCGTCCGCCTCGCCGCTGGTCCCGTCTGCCAGGAGCTCCGTCATGACCGATACCGCCACCGCGCCCCGCATGCCCGTCCTGTTCATCGGCCACGGCTCGCCGATGAACGCCATCGAGGACAACACCTGGAGCCAGGGATTCAAGGCGCTGGCCGGGTTGCTGCCCTCGCCGAAGGCGGTGCTGTGCGTGTCGGCGCACTGGTATGTGGCCGGCACCTTCCTGACCGGGAACGAGCATCCGAAGACCATCCACGACTTCGGTGGCTTTCCGGACGAGCTGTTCGCGATGCAGTACCCGGCGCCCGGCGACACGGCGCTGGCCGAGCGCGTGGTGAAGCTGCTGGGGCCTGGGCGCGCCAGCGTGCGGCTGGACTGGGGGCTGGACCACGGGACCTGGTCGGTGCTGCACCACCTGCGGCCGAAGGCCGACGTCCCGGTCGTGCAGCTGAGCATCGATGGACGGATGCCCGCCGCCGGTCACCTGGAGCTGGGCCGGGCCCTGGCGCCGCTGCGTGACGAGGGTGTGCTGATCATCGGCAGCGGCAACCTGACCCACAACCTGCGCTATGCCATGTCGCACGCCTTCTCGGGCGACGTGGCGACCCCGCCGTGGGCGGCCTCGTTCGACGCCGACGTGACCAAAGCGATCGGCCAGCGCGATGGCAAGTTCCTGGCGCAGGTCGTCTCGACGGAGGCCGGGCGCATGTCGCACCCCACGCCCGATCACTATTTTCCGCTGCTCTACGCGGCGGGGGCCGCCGGCGACCACGACCGGATCACCTTCCCCATCACCGGCTTCGATCTCGGCTCGCTGTCGATGCGCTCCATCGTCTGGACGTAGCGGGGCACGGGCCAGGCCGATAAACGAAAGGCGCGGCTTTCGCCGCGCCTTTTGCGTTGCCGAGCAGGGCAGGGGGGCTGGGCCCACCCGGCCGCGCGATTACCGCTTCGAGAACTGGAAGCGGGCGCGGGCGCCACGCTGACCGTACTTCTTGCGCTCCTTGGCCCGCGCGTCACGGGTCAGGTAGCCAGCCTTCTTCAGGGGCGGGCGGAAGGCGGGGTCGATGCGCGTCAGGGCGCGCGAGATGCCGTGGCGGATGGCGTCCGCCTGGCCCGACAGGCCGCCGCCAGAGACGTTCACGAAGATGTCGAAGCGGCTGGTGGTCTCGGTCAGCTCCAGCGCCTGGCGGAACACCATGCGGGACGTCTCGCGGCCGAAGTACTCCTCCAGCGAGCGCGTGTTGATCTCGACCTTGCCGTTGCCCGGCTGCAACCAGACGCGAGCAACCGCGTGCTTGCGTCGGCCGGTGGCATAGGTGGCTTTGTGCTGATCGGGCATCGCGGGGGCTCCTTTAGAACTTCCGGGCTATTAGAACTTCAGAACTTGCGGCTCTTGGGCCGAGTGCGGATGGGCGGCGCCGGCGTACACCTTCAGCTTCTTGTAGATGCGGCGGCCCAGCGGACCCTTCGGCAACATGCCCCACACCGCACGCTTCACCAGATCGCCAGGGTGGCGCTTGTTCAGCTCCGCCGCGGTCTGCGTGCGCAAGCCGCCCGGGAACAGCGAGTGGTCGCGATACAGCTTCGTGTTCCACTTGTCCTTCGACAGCTTGACCTTGTCGGCGTTCACGACGATCACGAAGTCACCGGCGTCCTCGTGCTGCGTGAACGTCGGGCGGTGCTTTCCACGCAGCACATCGGCGATCTTGGTGGCGGCGCGGCCCAGGGTCTGACCCTCGAGGTCGGCCACGAACCAGCCATGTTCGGCGTTGGCCTTGGCCTGAAAAGTACTGCGGCTTCGTGCTGTGGCGGGCATGGGAGGCGGGTTATTAACCCAGCCGGCGAGCCTTGTCAACGACCGAGAAGGGCGCAGCAGGCGAGGGGGGGCCCACAGCCTGCCGGCGGCCCCAACGCGCGGGGACGACCGTAGCACGAACCTGGGTGGGGGACCCGCCGCCCGGCGCGCGCGCTGCGCTACAGCCCCGGAGATTGACTGAACGTCAGTTCAGGTTCAAGATGCGGCGATGCGGCCGGTACCGATCGCCAATCCTCCGAACCCCTGGGCCAGCACGGCGGTCGAGTACCTGGAGGCCCCGCCTCAGACGAAGCTGGAGATCTACGAGGACGGCACCCGGTCCATCCTGGCCAAGAACGACAGCCCGGACGTCGGCTTCGACTACAGCGTCAACCCGTACCGCGGGTGCGTCCACGCCTGCGCGTATTGCTATGCGCGGCCCGGTCATGAATATCTGAGCTTCGGTGCCGGCACCGACTTCGATCGCAAGATCATGGTGAAGATGCGCGCGGCGGAGCTGTTGCGCGAGGCCTTCCGCAAGAAGAGCTGGAAGAAGGAGCTGGTGGTGTTCAGCGGCGTCACCGACTGCTACCAGCCCATCGAAGCCTCGTACCGGTTGACCCGCGCCTGCCTGCAGGTGTGCGTCGAGGCGGCCAACCCCGTCGGCATCATCACCAAGGCGCCCTTGATCGAACGCGACATCGACGTCCTCCAGCAGCTGGCCAGGGTGGCGTCGGTGCATGTCACGGTCAGCGTGCCATTCTGGGACGAAGAGAAGGCGCGCGCCGTCGAACCCTATGTGGCGACGCCGGCCCGTCGCATGCGGACCGTGAAGCGGCTGGCGGAGGCCGGTATCTCGGTGGGGGTCAACGTGGCGCCCATCATCCCCGGCCTGAACGACGAGGAGATTCCGCGGATCCTGACCGCGGCGCGCGAGGCGGGCGCCACCCACGCCGGATGCGTGTTGCTGCGCCTGCCCGGTCCGGTGGCGCAGGTGTTCGAGGAGCGCATGCGCGCCGCCATGCCTCTTCGCGTCGAGCGCATCCTTCACCGGGTCCGTGAGACCCGGGGTGGCGCGCTGTACGACGCGCGCTTCGGTGCACGCGGGCGCGGCGAAGGACCTTACGCCGCGGCGATTCAGCGGCTGTTCACCGCCACGGCGGCCCGGCTGGGACTGCGGACGCCGCATTCGAGCGCGCCCGCCGCCGATCGGACGGCGATGCTGGGCGCGGCGCGCTGACGGCTTCAGCGCCTGCGGCCGTCAGGGACGCCGCGTGGTGTCCCGTGCTCTCGGCGCTTCGCCAGGCGGGCCCCCGCGCGCCTCTCACCTTCCATCGACGCTGTGAGCGCGCGGCGGCCCGCAATCTTTCGGCGCCGGCCGTCCGCCGGTCTGGGTTACACTGTCTCCGCGCCGATGAGTGGAACGGAGAGGGGCGGCGACGGCGACCATGACCGCGCCGGTCCCGGCGCCTGGAACGCCCAGCGCGTCGAGACCCTGGGCGCCGCGCTGCTGACGGCCGCGAACACCGCGCGCATCGGCCTGGCCATCGTCCGCGTCGAGACACCCGAGCCGCGCATCGTGTACATGAGCGATGTCGGGATCGAGATCCTCGGCCATCCTCGCGAGAAGCTGGTGGGCGGACTGGCGCGCGCCTTCCTGACCCCCGAGGAGCAGGCGTTGCGGCGGCCCGCCGCCGGGAGCGCGCCGGCGCCGAGCCGCTCGAGCCGAACCATCGAGTCGGCCGTGGTCACCGGCGACGGGCGGCACGTCCCCGTCGAGGTGACCCTGGCGCCCATCGTTCTGGACGGCGAATCGATCATCGTCATCTTCTTCCGTGACATCACCCAGCGGCGGGCGGCGCTGGAGTCCGTGCGCCGCTCGCAGGAGCGGTTTCGCCTGCTGTTCGAGCTGGCGCCCGACGCGGTGTGGGTCAACGACGGCACGCGGCTGGTCTACGTGAACCCCGGGGCCGTGAAGATGCTCGGCTACGACACGGTCGAGGAGGTGCTGGCGATCGATCCCCGCCTCATCGTGCACCCCGACGATCACGAGGCGATGACCTCGCGCACGCGCGAGATGATGCGCACCGGGCAGCCGTTGCCCTCCTACGAGTACCGCACCTGCCGCAAGGACGGCACCGTGCTGGTGACGGACGTGCAGTCCATGCCCATCGAGTGGGACGGGCACAAGGCGCTGCTGGGCGTGGCGCGCGACGTGACGGCGCGCAAGGAGATGGAGGCGCGGCTGGCGCGCTCCGAGCGGCTGGCAGCCCTGGGCACGCTGCTGGCCGGCATCGTGCACGAGCTGAACAACCCGCTCGCCTACACGCTGCTGGGCATCGACCAGGCCCTGGCCCAGGTGGAGCGGCTGCCATTTTCGCCGGAGGTGGCGTCGCTGTCCGAGTTGCTGCGCGAGGTGCGCGGCGGCACCCAGCGCGTGGCCTCGATCGTGGGCCAGCTGCGCTCGACGTCGCAGCCCGACGCCACGGACCGCGACGCCGTCGATCTGCGCGAGGTCATCCACAGCGCCCTGCGCGTGGCGGGGAACGAGATCCGTCACCGGGCCCGCCTGATCAGCGAGCTGGCCGAGGTGCCGCGCGTCAGCGGCAGCGCGGCGCGCCTGGAGCAGGTCGTCCTGAACCTGCTGGTGAACGCCGCACAATCGTTCGTGGCGGCCAGCCCCGACAACGAGATCCGCCTGCGGCTGCAGCCGGGCCCGGGCGAGACCGTGGTCGTCGAGGTGATCGACAACGGCGCCGGCATCCCCGCCGAGGTCCTGCCGCGCATCTTCGACCCGTTCTTCACCACCAAGGCGGTGGGGGTCGGCATGGGACTGGGGCTGTCGATCTGCCACAACATCGTGACCGCCCATGGCGGAACGCTGGACGTGCACAGCACGCCGGGGCGGGGCAGCCGCTTTCGCCTGACGCTGCCGGTGCGGCCGCCCGGGCAGGCCGTGCCGGCGTCGGCGGCTCCCGCGGCGACGGCGCCTGCGTCGCGGCGTCGCCGTCGCGTGCTGATCGTCGATGACGAGGCGCCGCTGGCGGCCATGCTGGGCCGCATGCTGGAGGACGACTACGATCTCCAGGTGACCTCCAGCGCCCAGAAGGCCCTGGAGCTGCTGCGCGGGGGCGTTTCCACCTTCGACATCGTGCTGTGCGATCTGATGATGCCCGAGATGAACGGCATGGACTTCTACCGGGCCGTCGCCGAGCGGCAGCCCGAGCTTTCCGAGCGCTTCATCTTCATGACGGGCGGCGCGTTCACCCCCTGGGCCGCCGACTTCCTGGCCAGCAGCCGCCGCCCTTGCCTGGAGAAGCCCTTCGACTACCGCACCCTGCGCGCTCTTCTGGAGAAGTTCTGAGGCGGCGCCACCGGGTCATCCGCCGGCGGCCCACCGGCTTGGCGCGGTCGAGGGGCGGCTCCGGCCGCCGGCCAGGTCAGGCTCGCGGCTGAAGCAGCAGCAGATGAACGGACAGGCCGCCGTGGAACAGGCGGTGGCTGGCCGTGACGGGCACCCGGAACGCCGAAGCCAGGCGCACGTCCGGCACCACCACCGCCGCGCGCCAGCCAGCGAACCGGCTGCGCAGGACGGCGCCCATCTCCCGGTACAGGGCCGGCAGGTCGCGGCGCGCGCCCAGCCGGGCGCCGTAGGGCGGGTTCGCCACGAACAGGCCGGCCGGCCCGGGCGCCGTCACGTCGCCGAGCGAACGCTGCTCGAACAGCACGTGCGCGGCGACACCGGCCCGTTCGGCGTTCGCGCGCGAGATGGCGACCGCTTCGCTGCTGCGATCCGAGGCCACGATGGGGGCTGTCAGGATGTCGCGGCGGGCGGCCTCGGCCCGCTCCCGCAACGCCGTCCAGCTCTCCTGGCCCACGTCGTGAAAGCCAGGCCAACGCTCGAACGCAAACGCGCGCCCGCGGCCGGGCAGCAGGCCCAGCGCGGCGGTGGCCGCCTCGATTGGGATCGTTCCCGCGCCGCACATGGGATCCAGCAGCGCCTCGCCGGGCGCCCAGCCGGCCAGCTCCAGCAGCGTCGCCGCCAGCGTCTCGCGCAGCGGCGCCTCTCCGGCTGCCGTGCGCCAGCCCCGTCGGTTCAACCGGTCGCCCGAGCTGTCCACGCTGATCGTCCACAGGTCGTCGATGCCGCGCACCAGGACCAGCGGCGGCGCGCCGGGCGCATCATCGCTGGCCGCGGACGGCGCGCTCGCTTTTTCCGGCGGCCGGCCCGTGCGATCGCCGATCGCCGCCCGCACCGTCTCGTCAATCGCCCCCGTGTGATAAAGGCGGCAGTGGGAGGCGGTCGCGCTCACCCGCACGGGGACGTCGGGCGGCAGCACCTGTTCCCAGGGCAGGCGCGCCAGCTGGTGGCGCAGCTTGCCGAATTCGCGCGCCCGCGCCTGGCCCAGGCGCAGCACCAGCCGCGTGGGAATGCGCAGCGCCAGGTTGGCGTGCATGCCCAGCGCCAGCGGCCCCTTCAGCTCCAGCCCACCAGGCACCACCGTCACCTCGCTGCCCAGAACGCGACGCGCTTCCTGGGCCGACGCCTGTTCGGCGCCGGGGGTGACGACCGCGAACCAGTCGAGCGTGCCGCCCAGCTTCAGCGTCCCGGGCGCGGGCCGCCGCGCCGGGGCGGGGCGGGCGGGACGCTTTTCGCCCGGCTGGGGCAGCTTCTGGGAGCGCCCCGCGAAGGCCAGATGCGCCAGCAGCTCGATCGTTCCCTCGCCGCCGGCCACGGGTGAATCGGCCTGTGCGACGACGCGGAACCCCAGCCCCTCCGCCTTGGCGGCGAACCGCTGCAGGGCCAGCGCGCGCGTCTGAGGATCATTGATGTCGCGGCCGCGCAGGAGGGCGTCCGGCAGCTCGAACTGCGGCTTCACCAGGACCACGCCCTGCGCCCCGTCGCGCAGGCGAAACGCCAACCCCCGCAGCATGCTGCGGGCCGCGACGAAGCTGACGTCCACCGTGAAGAAGCTGAAAGGCCCAGGGGCCGTCCCCAGCGCCAGCGTCTTCCAGTCGGTGTCCTCGAGCAGGGTCACCCGCGGGTCCTCGCGCAGGCGCGGGTGCAGCTGCCCGTGCCCCACGTCCACGGCCGTCACCCGCGCGGCGCCCCGCTCCAGCAGCACCTGCGTGAAGCCGCCCGTCGACGCGCCCACGTCGACCGCCAGCGCGCCCCGCACGGCGCTGTCCAGCCCGAAGCGGTCCAGCGCGGCCGCCAGCTTCAGCCCGGCGCGCCCGACCAGGTCGGGCTGGGCGTTCTTCGTTTCGGAGGTGACGGGGCGGGGCTGGCGGGGCACGGCGCCGACACACTAGTGCACCGCCGTCGAAATAGCGTCACGTTCGACCGACGATCCGGGCCGGCCGCGGCTTCGTTGCTCCTCCTCACCATACCTACGGGTATGCCTCGTCGTCGCGCCTCGCGTCCGGCCCGGCTTGTCGGTCTCGGCGTTGACGCTATTTCGACGCCCGGTGCACTAGCGTAGCGGCCGCGCAAACGGCGAAGGCCGACCTCCTCGCGGCGGCCGGCCCTCGCGTCGTCGATCTTAGGGGGTCAGGGCAGGGTCAGGGCGTTCGTCAGGTCGCCCATGGCCACGCCACCGTTGGCCACCAGCGCCTGATCGCGCGCCGCGATGCCCGGCAGCGGCGCCAGACCGAACCGCTTCTCGATCAGGCGGATGGTGGAGGCGCTGTCGTACTGCGTGTGATCGACCGTGCCCGCCTTGGCGTACGGCGACACGATCAGGGCCGGGATGCGCGAACCAGGCCCCACCAGATCGCCCTGGGGCGGCGCCACGTGATCCCACTGGCCGCCGTACTCGTCATAGGTGATCACGATGACCATGTGGGCCCACTGGGGCCCGGCCTGCAGCTTGGCCACCAGGTCGGCGATGTGATTGTCGCCGTCCTCCGCGTTCGCGTAGCCCGGGTGCTGGTTGAGGTTGCCGGTCGGTTTGTACCAGGCGACCGGCGGCAGGGTGCCCGCCTGGATGTCCGCCAGCATGTCGGTGAAGTCCTTCAGGTGGGTGGAACGCGCGTCGGGGTGCGTGGCCGGATCGAAGGCGGCGTAGAAGTTGTACGGCTGGTGGTGGGGCTGGAAGTCGGGATCCCCGCGCGGCGTGGAGGGCGCGTAGATGACGGCGTGGGTCGAGCCGGCGGGCGCCTGGCCATCGGCGGTGGCGGCGTTCCAGTCGGTCGCGTACCAGGCCCACGCCACGCCCGCGGCGGTCAGCTGATCGCCCACCGTCACCTGCGTCTGGGGCGGCAGCGTCGAGCTGCTGGCCGGATCGGCGTAGCGCAGGTCGGTGGCGTTTGCGGCCGGGAAGTTGCCGCTGGGCTGGTAGGGCGGCTGCAGCGTGTTGACGCCCCGGTAGCCGTCACCGGGCCCGAAGTAGTCGAGGGGAGCGATGGCGCCCGTCCTGAACATGGGAGGGCCGTCCAGCGCCGAGGCGGGCGAGGTGGCGGCCGTGGCCAGCTGCGGGACCCCCTTCGCGTTCGGCGCGCCCAGCACGTTGAGCGAAGGGCTGGCGGCCGTCACCCACTCGGTCGGCGCGTTCGGCGCGCACGCGCAGACCAGATAGTGGTGGTTCAGGAACGAGCCGCCGTAGGCGCCCTCGAAGAAGTTGTCGGCCAGCACGTACTGCTGGGCCAGGGTGAACAGCTTCGATTGGCTGTAGTCCCAGTAGCCCATGGTCAAGCCACCGGCGTCCAGCCAGGCGGCGAACATGTCGTTCGTGCCGCCGTTGATCTCCATGATGTTCTCGAAGAACCGGTGCGTGAGATCGCGGGTCACGTCCAGCGTCGTCAGCGCGGGCGCGCCGTTGATCTTCATGAACGTCGTCTCGACGGGAAATGGCGCGTTCGGCAGGTTGTCGCTCTGCGCTTGCGTCACCAGGTTCGGGTTGCCGGTGGCGGTCACGCCGCCCCAGGTCTGCGGCAGCTTCGGCAGCACCGTGACGCCGTCGCGATCCTTCTGCGGAACGTAGGCCGCCGTTGGCGCGCCGCTGGCGTCCAGCACCTCGCTGATGCCGTGCGCGCCGGGGAACCTGCCGAACAGGCTGTCGAAGCTGCGGTTCTCGGCGTAGATGATGACGATGTTCTGAATGTCGGCGGCCAGGCCGTATCCGCCCCCGGCCCCGCCTTGCCCGCCCGCGCCACCAGCGCCGCCGGCCGCGCCGCCACCCGTCGCGCCAGCGCCGCCCGCTCCGGCGCCGCCAGCCGGCTGACCGCCCCCACCGCCCGCGGCGTTGCCGCCGGCACCGCCCACGCCCGGGTTGCTACCCGAACTCGAGCAGGCGAGCCCTCCCGAGAGCAGAGCCATGATCAGAAACCGTGGTCGCTTTGTTCGCATGCCGGTGACATAGCGAACGCGCGGACGGCGCATTCAACAACCCCGTCACACCTTGGCGGCGGCTTGACGTGGCCGTTACCTGGGAGGGCCCGGCCGGCCGAAAACCGTCAAGAACGAGAACGACTGTATCCGGAGATGACAGGCGCGCTCAGCACGGACCGGCGGCGCGGAGCACGCTGCGGCAGTGCCCGCACAGCCAGAAGTCGGGCGTCGAGGCGTCGCTCTGCGCCGCCCCGGGCATCGTGCAGACGTCACAGCGCGCCTGCGACAGCTCTTGCTCGCCCAGGGCCAGCGCGTCGCGGGTCACCAGGCCCACGATGTACGCGCCCGTCACCACCGGCAGGCAGTCGACGTCGTTGTCGCCCATGATGTCCACCGCCTCTTGCAACGTGGTGTCGGCGCTGATGCACACGACCGGCGAGGTCATGCACTCGCCCACCAGCGCGTCCCGGTCGGCGGCCCGCAGGTCGCGGTCGCTGACGATGCCGGCCAGGGCGCCGTCCTGCAGCACGATCAGATGATCGTTGCCGCTGGTGGCGATCAGCCGCCGCGCGGACGCGACCGTCGATTCGGCGCTCAGGGTGGACAGCTCCGTGCCCATCACCTCGGAAACCGTACAGCTCGCGATGTCGGAACTCAGGGTCATGCAGCGACCTCCCTTCCGGTCATCGGCACGTTCGCCGCGGAACAAAACTGCCGGCGACGGCCCTCCTGCAATGATCCTCCCACACGAATGGTCGATGACCACCCAAAGCGACCTGTGCGCCAGGGCGGGGTAGCTGCGCTCGGCGTTCTCGTCCGCTGACGGCGATGGCCACGGGCGCCTCGCCGCCCTCGCCCTCAGCGCGAAAAAGCCTTTTGCCACCAAGACTTGCCCGGCTTGGGCGGGGGAGGAGGCGGCGGGGCCGGTGACGGGGACGGCGCGGGCGTGGCCAGCGGCGCCTCCCGAGGCGGGGGCGCGCCCATCTTGCGCAGGGTCACCGCCACCTCCTGACCGGGTTCGTCGGTCACCTCGACGTGCTTGGTGACCGGTTTGTACCCGTCCAGCTTGAAGGTCACCGCGTAAGCGTTGCCGGCCCGAAGGTGGATGCGGACCGGCGTCGTTCCGTAATCGTGATGGGCCGTGGTCAGGCGCGCGCCGGGCGGCTCGGTGGTGAACGAAACCGTGACCTTGGTCTTCGTGTCGGCGCCGCCATCGCCCGCCGCCCCGCCATCGGGGGCGGGGCGGTCCTCCGCGGGGGCGCCACCCTGGGCCTCCCCTTCACGCGGCGCGATCGCGGTGCCGTTCGTGGGTGCGGCGCTCGGCGGTTGCTGACCGGGAGCTTGGCCCGGAGCCGCGGCCTCGACCCGCGCGGCCCCTGGCGGCGGGGGATCGTTGGCGGCGACGGTGGCCGCGTCCGGGGTAGGGTTGGCGGCGGCTTTCGCCGGTTCGGGCGCGGACGCTTCCGGTTTGGCCGGCGTGGGGGCGACGGCGACGGCGGCCGCGTCAGGCGCGCTGGCCGGGGCGGCGGGAACCTTCGCCGGCTCGGCAGTCGCCTTCGGTACCGCCGCGGGGTCCGGAGGCGGCTGGTCATGGCCCGGCGTGGGTCCCGCGGCCGGCGCCGCCTGGTTGGCGGCCATTTCGGTGGGGCCATGGCCGCTGCACGCTTTGATCGAGCCGATGACGATGGCCAGCGCGGCGATGCCGGCGCCGGCCCACAGGATCACCTTGCGCTGGCCACTCGACGCTGGCGCCTCGGTCGGTCCCGAGGGCGACTTCACGGGGACCGCGGTCGGCCTGGCGTCCTTCCCGCTGACGGCGGCGGCCAGGATCTCCGGCGCGACCGGGGGCGGGGGAACGATGGGGCCCTGGGGGAAGGACGGTGGCGGTACCGGCTCCGGGCGGGCGCCGCCGCTCAGCCGCGCCGACAACGAGGCCGCGGTCGAGCGCGGGATGGCCGTCGCTTCACTGTCCACGCTGGCCGCGGGCGGATGATCGGCCAGGGCCGAAGGCGACGCGGGGTGTGACTCGCCCGGCCGCGCCGAGGCGGGGGGGCCCGCGTGCAGGCCCGAAGGCTGCGCGCCCGACGGCGCATCGGGCAGCGGGAACGCGCCCGACCCCACCTCCGGCAGAGGCGTGGGCGCGTCCAGGATCGGCACCTCGCCGGAGGGATCCTCGTGGCTGGCCGTCCGGGGCGGGGCGGCCGGCCTTCCCCGCGGGGGCAGCGTGCCCGCGGGCAGCGCCCCGGGCCGCCGGCCCACCGACAAGGCCGCCGGAGGCGGCGGGGGACGGACCATGTTCCCGGAGCGCGAGCCCGTGGGAGGCGGGGGAATCCGGATCGGGCTCGACCCGGTCGGCGTGCCCGGTCCCACCACGCGGCCGGCCGGCGTCGAGGACGGCAGCGCGGGCACCTTGGTCACCGAAGGCACGCCATCGCGCGCCGAGAGATCCTGCAGCCACCGCTTCAGCTCCGTCTGCCCGACGGCCCGGAAGGCGGCCCGCATCACCTGCTCGACCTCCATCAGCATGTCGTCGGCGCGCTGGAACCGCTCGGCGGGATCCTTGGCCAGCGCGCGCTTCAGCAAGCGGGCCACCTCCGGGTGAATCCCCGGCCGCGCCACCTCGGGCGGCACGGCTTCGCCGTTCTTCACCAGCAGCAGGACCTCGAGATCGGTGGGCGCGTCGAAGGGATAACGCCCGCACATCATCACGTAGAGCATGGTGCCGACGGAGAACAGGTCGGACCGGGAGTCGAGCGGGCCCCCGGCCGCCTGCTCGGGCGACATGAAGGCGATCTTTCCGCGGATCACCTTCTCGCCGCCCGCGTTCTTCTCCTTGACGGTGGCGATGCCGAAGTCGGTCAGCTTCACCTCGCCCTGCTCGCTGAGCAGGACGTTGTGGGGGCTGATGTCCCGGTGGACGATCCCCAGCGGCTTCCCGTCGGGGTCGGTCTTGGCGTGCGCGTAGGCCAGCGCCCGGCACACCTCGGCCGTCACGTACAGCGCCAGGGCCGGCGGGAACGAGGAGCGCGCCGCCCGCACGCGCCTGATGACCGCGTCCAGCGTCCAGCCGTCCACCAGCTCGAGCGCCAGGATGTACTGGCCGTCGTCCTCGCCCAGGTCCAGCACCTGCACGATGTTGCTGTGGTTGAAGCTCATCGCGATGTGAGCCTCGTTGACCAGCATGTCGCGAAACTGGGGATCGGCGTAGTACGCCGGGAAGATGCGCTTCAGCACCACGACCTTCTCGAAGCCGTGCACGCCCTTCTGCGTGGCGAGGAAGATCTCCGCCGTCCCCCCGTCTGCGATCTTTCGCAGGATGGTGTATCGCGCCTGCAGGCTCATGAGCCGACGGTGGATTAACCACGTTCTGCCCCGTCCGGCAAACGTAAGTTCGCGAAATCCGCAGCGGCCAGGGTCAGCCGGCGCCGGGGACCCGTGCTACGGTGGCCCCGATGACCGCCCCTTCGTCACGCGGCCGCACCGCGCCGGGCCTGCTGCCGGTCGTGTTGCCGCTGTGGGCGCTGGGTTGCGCGCCGTCGCTGGCGACGCTGCAGCCGGCGCACGTGGCGCCGCGAGGGCACGTTCAGGTCACCGCAGGATTGGAAGTTGGGGTACCGACCGGGACGCTGGTGAGCGCGGTGGACGCCGGACGCACGCTGGCCCGCTCGGCCCAGTCGCAGACGCTGTCGGCGGAGGAGCAGGGGCGCCTGTTCGATGCCGGCGTGACGTTCGCCGCCAGTCCGGTCGCCGTGGTGCCCCACTTCGCGCTGTCGTACGGCATCTACGACCGCACGGAGGTGGGGCTGCGGTACAGCGGGGATGCCTGGAGGCTGGGCGGGCGCTACCAGCTGCTGGCGCACGATCGGGACCCTTTCGACATGGTCGTGGGCCTGGGGGTGTCGCGGGCGGCCACCGCCGTGCCGGTCGGCGACGTCATTCCGGTGCTGTCGGTGGACGACTTCACCCGCTGGACCACCGACCTGTCCCTGCTGGTGGGCACGTCGCGCAGCTGGTTCAGGGTCTGGGCAGGGCCGAAGCTGGTTTACACCTCCTTCGATACCCGCCTGCGGGCCGACCTTTACATGAACGAGCAAGAGCTGGCGAGCTTCCACGGGCGCGGCGCCTACTACGGCGGCCAGGGCGGGGTGGCGCTGGGGTACCGGAACCTGTTCCTGGGCGTCGAGCTGACGTTGATGGAGCTGTCGGGAAGCGCCAGCACGTCGGCCAGCACGCTGGCCAGTGGCGAGCGCCGTACCGACATCAGCGGCTTCGTGGTCTATCCTGCCTTCGCTCTCATGGGAGAATTCTGAGCCGATGCCCTTTTGCCTGCGCGCGTTTTGCCGCGACTTCGCGGCGCCCAGCCTGTCCGAGCTGCTGGTCTGGCTGAAGCAGTACGAGACCCCGGCCACCATCGTTCCCGGCAGCGCGCGGCCCGACGCCGACTTGCTGTCCAGCTTCTGGGACGAGGTCCGGCTGTCGTATGACGACGAGGAGGCGCCGCTGACGGTTCGCTGCCTGCGGGCCACGGGGCCGAGCGCGGCGAGGTTCGCCGAGGAGCTGGCCGACTTCGTCTCGGACGTGGAGGAGCTGCCGGACTCGCCAGACGCGAAGCCGCGGGCGCGCGTGCTGGAGCAGCTGGCCGCCACCCGGCTGCTGGTGATGGTGGAGTTTCCGCCGGAGGGCGTCTCCTTCACCGGCCAGCAGACCGCCGAAGGGGTCGTCAACTCCCTGGTCGAGCGGGCCGGCGGCATGGCGCAGCACGACGGCGCCGGATTTCTGGACCCCGACGACGACAGCGTCATTCTTCCGCTGGCGTGATCCGGACAAACACCGGACTGGGCCAGGGGCGTGGGTTAATCTGACGGCCAAATGGATCCGGAGCGGATCAAAGAGTTGCTGGCCGAGGTCAGCGCTGGGCGCCGTTCGGTCGACGAGGCGCTCGCCGATCTCAAGGACCTGCCGTTCCGGGACCTGGAGTACGCGCGGGCCGATACCCACCGTCACCTGCGGACCGGATTTCCCGAGGTGGTGTTCGGCCTGGCCAAGACGCCCGCGCAGATCACGGCGCTGCTGATCGAGCTGGGGCGGGCCGGGTCGCTGGCCTTCGCGACCCGGGTCGACCCGGCGGCGGCACCGGGAATTCTGGAGCAGGTGCGGGCAGGGGGGTGCGGGGAGGCGCTGCACTTCGCGGCGGCGCGCATCATCGCGGTCAAGCCAGCGCCCGTGCCGACGCGCGGACGTGGCGTCATCGCCGTCATCTCGGCGGGCACGGCGGACGTGCCGGTGGCGGAGGAGGCCGCGCTGACCATCGAGCTGGCCGGTCACCGGGTCGAGCGTGTGTACGACGCCGGCGTGGCCGGCTTGCATCGCCTCCTGGCGGCGCGACGGTCGATCGAGCAGGCCGAGATCTTGATCGTGGTGGCCGGCATGGAGGGGGCGCTGCCCAGCGTGGTGGCGGGGCTGTACGCGCGCCCGGTCATCGCCGTCCCCACCAGCGTCGGTTACGGCGCCAACCTGGGGGGCGTGGCGGCGCTGCTGTCGATGCTTAACGCCTGCGCGGCCGGGATCGCGGTGGTCAACATCGACAACGGCTTCGGGGCTGGCCGCATGGCGACCATGTTGAACCGAAAGCCCGGCGAATGAAGCGCCCGCGGGCGTCCGGAGGTTCATCCGGGAGACCAGCGGGAAGACCCGCGGTCGAGCTGCGAGGCCAGCACCTGCACTTCGATCCGGTGTCGGGCATCGCCGGCGACATGACGGTCGCGGCGCTGGTCGACGCAGGCGTGCCGGCTGCCGTCGTGGAGGACGCGGTCGCCGCCATGGGCGTGAAGGGGCTGCACGTCCGCTTCGAGGCAAGGCGCCGCGGGGCCTTCCTGGGACGCGGCTTCGTGGTGGAGGCGGAGGGCCCTCCCACACCGCTGCCGAAGGGCGCGCGCGCGCTGCCGGGCACTGCTTCCCCGCGGCGGCGCCCACGCGGGTCCGGGCCTGGCGGTCGCCCCCGGAGGGACGAGCATGGTCATGAACACCACGGCCATGGACACGACCACGGCCACGAACACCACGGCCATGGACACGACCACGGCCATGAACGCGATCACGGCCATGAACACGATCACGGCCATGAACACGACCACGGTCATGAACACGATCATGGTGGCGACCCCCACGACCCCGATGCCGCTCGCGCACGTCATTCCGAGCTTCGGGGGGCAGCGCGACGTACGGTGCCCGCCGTAAGGGGGGCCCATGCTCATCGTGATTACGCCGACATCCGCCGGCTGCTGCGCCGGGCGCCGCTGGATGGGGAGGCCCGGGCGCTGGCGGAGGACATCTTCGCGCGGCTGGCCGACGTAGAGGCGGCCCTGCACGGCACGCCCGTCGACCGCGTGACGTTTCACGAGGTGGGCGCGTGGGATTCGATCGCGGACGTCGTGGGCGCCTCGGCCGCCATCGCCTGGCTGGCCCCCGTCTCGATCGGGTCCGGTACCCCGGTGGTGGGGACGGGGACGGTGCGGACGGCGCACGGCCCGGTTCCCGTCCCGGCGCCCGCCACCGCCGCGCTGCTCGACGGCATCCCCATCCGATGCGAGGGGCAGGGCGAGCTGACGACCCCGACGGGGGCGGCCATCCTGGCCGCCGTGGTCGACAGCTTCGGGCCGCCGCCTCCGCTGCGGCTGACCGCCGTCGGTTACGGCGCCGGTACCCGCGAGCTGGACGATCGCGCGAACGTGCTGCGCGTGCTGGTGGGCGCGCCCATCGGCCAGGCGCTGGACCCGGGAGCCCCCGACGTGCTGTTGATGGAGGCCAACATCGACGACATGTCCGGGCAGCTGCTGGCGGCCCTGTTCGAGGCGCTGTTCGCGGCCGGGGCCCTGGACGTCTGGTCGACGCCGATCTTCATGAAGAAGGGGCGGCCCGCGCAGCAGGTCTCGGCGCTGGCCGAGCCGGCGCTGGCGCCGCGGGTGCAGCGGGCGTTCTTCCTGAACGCGACCACGCTGGGGGTCAGGGTGCGGCCGGTGCAGCGGGCGACCTTGGCCCGTTCGTCCGCCGAGGTGGAGACGCCCCACGGTCGCGTGCGGGTCAAGGTGGCGGGGCTGGACGGCACGCCCATCGGTGCCGAGCCCGAGTTCGAGGACTGTCGCCGGCGTGCGGAGGCCGCCGGCGTTCCCGTGCGGCGCGTGTGGGCGGCCGCGCTGGCCGCCGCCAACGCGCTGGTGCTCAGCCCGGCCGAGGCTTCTGTGGCGGGTCCGGGCCGGCGCAAAGGGGTCGTGAAGCCGGACGCCCGCCGGGCGCGAAGGCGGCAGCGGGGCGCCGGGTGAGCGCGGGTCACAACCGGCGCGCGCTGGGTGAGGGGCTGACCCGTGCCGCCGAGGCGCTCGCCTCCGGCAGCGAGGAGCTGCGCTTGCACGACGCCGTCCTGCACGTCGGGCAGTCGCTGGGGGCCAGCACGGTCGCCATCGTCAGCTTGACCGGCGAGCCCGAGGCGCTGCACATGGTCGCGGACAGCGACGAGGACCGGACGCTCGCGCAGGCCGAGGCGCTGCTGACCTCGGCCGTGGTCCGGGAGGCGCTGGTGACCCGAGAGGTGGTGGTGTCCACCCAGCCCGGCGAGCCGCCAGGCGAGGCGCCCAGGTTGTTCGCCGCTTTTCCCATCCTGGAGGGACGGAAGGCCCGCGGGGTGTTGCTGACGCTCTTCGAAGGGGAGGACGCGCCGCCCGCGGGCTTCCTGCGGGACGAGGTGGTGCTGTGCGGTAAGGCGGCGGCGGCGCTGGTGGCCGTGGCGCTGCCGGCCGGCAAGACCGTGGAACGCTCGGGGCAGAAGACGAAACGCGTCACCCTGACCGACGTGACCCGGGAGCGGCGCCTGCGCGCCATCGAGCGGTACCGCGCCTTCATCGACAGCGCCTCCGACGGCATCGTCGTGGTCGACGGCACGGGGAGCGTGCTGTACATGAACCGCGCCGCCGAGAACGTGACGGGCTACGCCCGCCAGGGCCTGGAAGGGAAGAGCCTGACCCAGATCGTGGCGGAGGAGCAGCGGGCCATGCTGGAGCGGCTGGTGGCGCAGGCGGTGAGAGAGCGGCCGGTCGACAACTTCGACCTGGACATCATCACCACGTCGTCGGACCAGATCACGGTTTCGGTCGCCTCGATCGGCATCCTGTCCGAGTACGGCGCGGCGATCTTCGCCTTTCGCGACGTGACGCTGGCGCGGGGGCTGGAGGTCGAGCTGAGGCGCACCACCGAGTTCCTGGAGCGGATCCTGAACTCCGCGGTCGACGGGATCATCGCGGCAGATCTGAAGGGGACCATCATCCTGTTCAACGCAGGCGCCGAGCGCATCTGCGGCTATCACGCCTCTGATGTGATCGGGAAGATGTCGGTGAAGGATCTGTACCCGCCCCGGGTGGCCCAGGAGATCATGCGCCTGCTGCGCTCGTCCCGCCGGGGAGGCGAGGGCCGGCTGGAGCCGGTGCGTCGCGACCTGAAGTCGGCGACGGGGGAGCTGATCCCGGTGTCGATCTCGGCCGCGCTGGTGTTCGACGACGCCAACCGCGAGATCGCCACGGTCGGAATCTTCTCGGACCTGCGCGAGCGGCTGCGCATGGAGGACCGGCTGGCCAAGGCGCAAGAGAAGCTGGCCGTGTCCGAGAAGCAGACCGTGGCCATCGAGCTTGCCGGCGCTGCCGCGCACGAGCTGAACCAACCGTTGACCTCCATCATGGGTTACACGCAGATGCTGCTGCGAAAGCTGGAGGCGGACAGCCCCCAGCAGCGCGCGCTGGAGACCATCCTGTCGGAGTCCGAGCGAATGGCCGCCATCGTGCGCCAGCTGGGCAGCGTGACCCGGTACGAGACGAAGACCTACGTCGGGGGGGCCCAGATCCTGGACCTGGGCCGGTCGTCCGGCGGGACGGGGACCGACGAATAGGCGGGGCCGCTTCCTTCCCCCGGGGCCGGGATCCGGGTAGATAAGAGGACCCTCACCCCACACGAGGCAAGACCCCCGATGAAGGCCGAGCAGATCACGGAAGCCCTGGAACAGGCGGCGGCGCAGATAAAGGTCCGCGTTCGTTACGAGACCATGACCGGTGACAGCGCCGGCGCGGGAGGCCTGTGCAAGCTGCGTGGAGAGTGGACGATCATCATCGATCGGAAGTCGCCCGCCTCGGACCGCGCGGCGCTGCTGCTGGAAGCGCTGTCGGGGTTCGACTTCGACGGCATCTACCTGCCCCCCGAGCTCCGCGACGCCCTGGCCGAGCGGCGGGCTGCCAAGCAGCCCCCGGTCGAAGCGACCGCGCCGTGAACGGCGGCTGACCCCGGGATCCTCCCCGGGACGGCCCGTTCAGAGTCCCCGCAACTTCTCGGCGAGCGTGGGGTCGTCGTCGAGGGCGTCCCGAAGCGCGGCCTGCACCTTGTCACGCACCTGCTGGGGGGCATGCGGGCCCAGTTGCGCGGTGACGATGCGGTCGATCACCTTGTCCACCGCCGAACGTGCGTCGAGCTGTCCGGACCGCAGCGCAGCGGCCAGGTCGTCGACGGCGACACCACCCGGGCGCGCCACGCCCGGGGCCCCGGCTGGCTGCGCCGCCGGGGTGGCGGAGACGGTCTCGGCAAACGACTTGCCGGTCTTCTGGGCCTTCTCTCCGGGCGCCGCGCCCCCTGCGGGACCGACGCCGCCGACGCCGCGGCTCTCGTCGGGACCGGCCGGTGCTTCCTGGCCGGAGACCGCCGGAACCGGCGGTTGACCTGGGCCGTTGATCTTCATGGCGGTCTCGGGTTCGAGCGTATCACAGGCTCACGCGCGGATGTTCGACACGGCCGCCTTGGCCGTGTCGTGCTTGGCGCGCAGCACGTTCGAGACCGTGCTGAACCGGCGGTTCTCTTGCTGGACGTCTTCCTGCAATTCCAGCAGTTGCATGTTGAAGACCTGGCTCTCGCGCTGCATCGCCTGCATGGTGGCCAGGTCGGACTGGTCGCCGCCCGGAGACACCAGGCTGGCGGGGACGTTCGAGGGTCCGCCGGTCCCAGCCACCGCCGACCCGGCTGACGCACCGGCCACCGTCCCCGTCCCGGCCGTTGCCATGGCGCCGGGGCCGCCTGTCGACGCGGTTCCCGCCATCGCGCCCACGGCGGCCATGCCGGTGTCGCGCACCGCCGCCGCGAGGACGGGACCACCCGCCACGCTGGTCGCCACCTCGGCGCCGCGCACCAGGAGGGCCGTCCCGCTGGCCAGGACGTCGCGAAAGGGACTGCTGGGCCGCGCCGTCTGGCGCGGCCGCGTGGCCGCGACCACGATGTCACCTTCACCGGGAGAGGTGTCCAGGGACCGGGCAAGAGAGGGGGAGCTGAGGGGCGTCGAAGAACCTGGGGCGACGGGCGCGTTCTGCATGGGACCTCCGTGCCGGGTGCTATCGGCGCCTGTCGCGAACAGTTTCTTGCGTCGCACGAAGCGCCTGCTGGCGCGCCCGGGCCCCGCCGGCAGCCCTCACGCCGCCAAAGCCGGGGTATCATGCGCGGATGGGATTGTTCCGGGGGTTCCTGGCCCCCTTCCGGGGTGCCCTCTTCGTCGCGCGGGCGCGACTGTGGCACTTCGTGCTGGTGCCGCTGCTCCTGAACATGGCGCTGGCGGCGGGGGCCGCCTTTCTGGCCGGACGGTACTGGCAGATGGAGCTGGCGGGGCGTCCGGTGGCGTCGCCCGTGCTGGGGACCCTGCTGCTGGTGGTGACCACGCTGCTGGGCACCGTCGTCCTGTTCCTGATCCTGCAGCCGGTGCTGGGCGCCGTGTTCAACGACCTGCTGGCCGAGCGCGTGGAGAAGCGGGTGACCGGCGAGGTGGCGAAGCAAGGGTTTCTGCCCTCGGCGGGGCGGGCCCTGGTGCACGGCCTGCTGAAGCTGGTCCTCTACGGGCTGGCGCTGGTGGTGGGGCTGGCCCTGGGCGCCGTCACGGTGGGCATCGGCAGCGTGGTGGGGCTGGCCCTGGGCGCGATCTTCCTGGCCTACGACGGCTTCGACTATCCGCTGTCGCGCCGCGGGGCGACGTTTGGCGCGAAATGGCGCTATCTGGCCCTACACCCGGCGCAAACCATCGGATATGGTCTCGGGGCGACGGTCTTCTACCTAATTCCCTTGGCTTTGATTGTCGCGCCCCCGTTCACCGCGGTGGGGGCCACCCTGGTCTTCCTGGAGACCGAGGAGCGTAGACGCGGAAAAGCAACCGAGAAGAACAAGGGAAAGGCAGAGACTGATGAAGCGAGTGCACTTCGACACGGACAAGGGTGAAATCGTCGCCGAGCTGTTCGAGGACGACGCCCCGGGGACCGTGGCCAACTTCGTGGGCCTGGCCACCGGCACCAAGGAGTTCACCGATCCGAAGACCGGCAAGAAAGAGAAGCGCCCCTACTACGACGGCCTGACGTTCCACCGGGTCATCGACGACTTCATGGTCCAGGGGGGCTGTCCCCTGGGCACGGGCACCGGCGGTCCCGGCTTCACCATCAAGGACGAGCTGAAGGGCTCGAAGCAGGTCCACAAGGCCGGCTCGCTGTCCATGGCCAAGACCGCGGCGCCGGACTCGGGCGGGTCGCAGTTCTTCATCTGCCACTCGCCCCAGCCGCACCTCGACCGGAAGCACACCGTCTTCGGCGAGGTCGTGACCGGCATGGACGTCGTCAACAAGATCCGCAAGGGCGACAAGATGAAGCGGGTCTGGATCGAAGAGACCTAAGCGCCCGCGGTCACGCGGCTGAACCGGCGCGCCGGGACGGGCAGGTCCCGGACCGGCCGCTGCCAGCCGCGATTGACTTTATGGGCCTATCAGCCCGATAACTATGCGGTCTCGACCTCCTCACAACCCAGGGCGCCCCGGCGCGTTCCCGTTCGGGCGCACCCGCGTCCTTCGCCTTCCGCCACCCGGCTTCCAACCGACGGCCTTCGGATCCCACCTTCGCAGGTAAGCGATTGAAGAAACCCATCCCGTTCGGCAAGTACTATCTCCTCGAGCGCATCAACGTCGGGGGGATGGCCGAGGTCTTCAAGGCGAAGGCCTTCGGCGTGGAGGGCTTCGAGCGCCTGGTGGCGGTGAAGCGCATCCTGCCCAACATCGCCGAGGACGAAGAGTTCATCGCGATGTTCATCGACGAGGCGAAGATCGCGGTGCAGCTGCAGCACGCGAACATCGCCCAGATCTTCGATCTGGGAAAGGTCGACGACAGCTACTTCATCGCCCTGGAATACGTCCTGGGCCGCGACCTGCGGGCCATCTTCGACCGGCTGCGCCAGCGCAACGAGGTGATGCCGTTCGCCCAGGCCTGCTACTGCGTGATGCAGGTGTGCGAGGGCCTCGACTACGCCCACAACAAGCGTGACGCCCAGGGCCGCGAGCTGCACCTGGTCCACCGCGACATCTCGCCCCAGAACGTGCTGGTCGGCTTCGAGGGCGAGATCAAGCTGATCGACTTCGGCATCGCCAAGGCGGCCGGCAAGGCGTCGAAGACGCAGGCCGGGATCCTGAAGGGCAAGTTCGGCTACATGTCGCCCGAGCAGGTGCGCGGGCTGCCCATCGATCGGCGCAGCGACATCTTCTCGGTGGGCATCGTCCTTTACGAGCTGCTCACCGGCGAGCGCCTGTTCATGGGCGAGAGCGACTTCTCCACGCTGGAGAAGGTCCGCAACGTCGAGATCCTGCCCCCGTCGTCCTACAACCGGGACATCCCGGAGGAGCTGGAGCGGATCGTGCTGAAGGTCCTGGCCAAGGACCCCGAGGACCGCTACCAGAACGCCATCGATCTGCACGACGACCTGCAAGCCTTTCTGTACACGAAGGGCGAGCTGTACTCGCGCAAGGATCTGGCCGGCTGGATGAAGAAGATGTTCCCTGCCGAGATCGAGGAGGAGAACGCCAAGGCGGAGCAGTATCGCCGGATCGTGGCGCCGGGCGCGGCGGCCGTCTCGTCAGCGCCGTCGGCGCGGCGCACGCTGGTGGGCACCGGCCTGTCCGGCGCGGGGCTCCCGGGGGCTGCGGGCGGGTCCTCACTGGCATCGCGAGACTCCACACAGCAATCGACGAAGCGGAATGACATGGCGAACCGCGGTTCAAAAGACGAGATCGAGTGGGACGACGAAGAGCTCGACACCCAGATCTACGAGCGAGATGCGACGGACGAGCCGGAGCTGCTCGAGACCCGGGACATCTTCGAGGACGATGACGACCGGACGGTCGCCAACGAGCCACCCCCCGACGTGCTGAGGGCGGCCACGGCGCCGCAGCTGGCCACGCCGCAGCCCCAGGTCACCGGACGCGGCGGGAACACGCCTGCCGCCAGCGTGTCCAGCGCGCGCATTCCCGCGCCGCCGCCCGGACGTGTCCCGGGCCCGCCTGCCGGCGCGCCCAAGACCTTGTTCGGTATGCCGGCGCCCAACCTGCCGGCGCCGTCCGTGCCCTCCGGGCGCATCCCCACCCCGTCGCCGGGCGCCAACCGCGCCACGCGCAACTCGATGCCGTCCTTCCCGGCCCCTCAGGTCTCGCAGACCTTCGAGGTGCCGGTGCAGCAGACCACCGTCGGACCGATGGCGGCCAAGCCCAAGGGCAAGGGCGCGACGATGTTCCTGCTGCTGGTCCTGGTGGTCGGCGCCGCCGTGGCGGGCGGCTACTACTGGTATCAAAACCGGCCGGGCAAGGTGGAGATCGCGGCCACGCCGCCGGAGGCGACCATTCTGGTCGACAACGTGAAGGTGGCGGAGAAGACCCCGTTCACGCTGGAGCGCCCCCCCGGTCCGTACACCATCTCGGTCGTTCGACCCGGTTACACGCGCAACGATCAAAGCGTGGTGGTCCACTCGGGGCAGACCGCGAACCTGGCGGTCACGCTGGAGCCTTCGGCCGACACCGGCTTCGAGCTGACCAGCGTTCCGCCCGGTGGTTTGGTCTGGCTGGACGGAAATCCCATGTCCGGTCCCGACGGGCAGGCGCGCACCGACTTCCGGGCCTACAAGATTCCCCCCGGCAAGCACCTGTTCGAGATCAAGGGCGACCCCAAGCTGCAGCCGTGGAGCGAAGAGGTCGTCATCGAGCCCGGCGTCATCAAGAAGGTGAAGGCGAATCTGGTGATGGTGGGCGAACCCGCACGCGGCGGCTCGGTGGCGCAGTCGGCGGCCCAGGGCGGCGGCGCCGCGGGCACCCCGACCAGGGCGGAGGGGGGCGGCCGCAACGCCGATGGTGCCAGCGCCGGTGGTGCGCTGGCGCTGGGGGGCGCCCAGGCCCACCGTCGGCCGGCCCGGCCCGCCCGGGAGCCCCGCTCGGATGACGACAGCTCGTCCCCGTCACGCGCCGACGATTCGTCCGCGGGGGGCGGTGGCGACTGCACCATCACCGTGGGCACGCGCCCCTGGTCCGAGGTGTGGATCGACGGCAAGAACACCGGCCGGCACACGCCCTACTCGGAGAGCATCCCCTGCGGCAAGCACAAGCTGATGTTCCGGCGCCCCGACATGAACCTGACCCGCAACGAGACCGTGGTCATTCGCCCGGGGGAGAAGTTCCGCCAGTCGTACCCGCTCGAAGAAGAGGAATAGGAACGCAACGTGTCCACCGCCGCGACCGCGGCGCCGGATGATCCAACGCGCGCGCGGGTCCCCTCGCGCTCGGAGCTTCTGGCCGCCGAATGGCGTGCGTACTTTCTGCGCGCGCACGAGGCGCCCCGCCACCCGGCGGCGCGCGACTTCATGAACGCCGACCTGCGCGAGGCGCTGGTCAGGCTGATTCCCCCGGACGCCCGGGTGCTGGAGGTGGGGTGCGGCTGGGGCGACCTGATCGGGGCGTTGCCGCACCAGCAGCGCGCCGGGATCGATTTTCTCGCCGAGAACGTGGCCGAGGCGCGGCGGCACTACCCGGAGGTGGAGTTCGACGTCGCCGATGTGCTGCAGCCGCCGGCGCCGGGCCCTGGCAAAGGCCAAGCCTGGGACGCCGTCGTGTGCGATCGCCTGGTGCACTCGGTCCTGGACGTGAAGGCGCTGCTGGAGGGGTTGAACGCGCGGCTGGCGGAGGACGGGCGCATCTACCTGACCGTGTTCAACTTCCTGTGGGAGCTGCCCACCCGTCTGGCTGAGCGGGTGGGGTGGAAGCGGCCGGCGCCCACGGCGAACTGGCTGTCGGACAGCGACTTCCGCAACCTGTTCGATCTGACCGGTCTCGAGATCGTGCGCGCCGAGGATCGCATGATGTTGCCGCTGGACGTGCCGGGCGTGACCTCGGGCGTGAACCAGGTGCTGGCGCGCGTGCCCGGCATGGAACGACTGACGCTGTACCGCATCTACGTCCTGCGCCGGCGGCGGCGCGAGGCCGAGCCGCGGCGCCTGTCGGTCAGCGTGGTGGTGCCGGCGCGCAACGAGTCCGGCAACATCCAGGCGGCCATCGACCGCACGCCGGTGATGGGCGGCGACACCGAGCTGATCTTCGTCGAGGGCAACTCGACCGACGACACCTGGGCCACCATCCAGCGCTGCGTCGCTGCGTACCGGGGGCCGCTGAAGCTGTCGGCGTACCAGCAGACCGGCAAGGGCAAGGGCGACGCCGTGCGACTGGGGTTTGCGAAGGCGACGGGCGACCTGCTGATGATCCTGGACGCCGACCTGACGGTTCCGCCCGAGGATCTGCCGGGGTTCTACGAGGTGGCGGCGCGCGGCCAGGCGGACTTCGTGCAGGGCACCCGCCTGGTCTACCCGATGGAGAGCGGCGCCATGCGCTTCTTCAACAAGATCGGCAACGTCGCCTTCTCGCAGCTGTTCACCTACCTGCTGCAGCAGCCGATTCGCGACACGCTGTGCGGGACCAAGGTGCTGCGGCGAAGCGACTACGAGCGCATCGCCGCCAACCGCTCCTACTTCGGCGACTTCGATCCCTTCGGCGACTTCGATCTGATCTTCGGGGCGGCCCGCCTGAACCTGAAGATCGCCGAGATCCCCGTGCGCTACCGCGACCGCACCTACGGTGAGACGAACATCTCGCGCTGGAAGCACGGCCTGCTGTTGCTGCGCATGTCCATGATCGCCGCGCGCAAGCTGAAGTTCGTCTAGTGCGTCGCCGTCGAGATACCTCCATGCGCGTGGGCGGTGGGGCGACCCGAGGCACGGCGCTCGCGTGGCGACGAGCGGTGAACCTTTGAGCGAGGACCACCCGACGAAGGTGAGCAGGCCGGGACGGCGGTGTCGTCCATGGCGCTGACCGACGCGCAGCGCGCGCGCACCCTGGAGCGGTTCGCCGAGCACCGGCGCGCCTGGGACGACAACGCTGCCCTGCGAGAGCAATACGCCGGCTGGTACGGCCGGGTGCGGGCCCTGCTACCGGCGCGGGAGCTGGGGCCGTTCGTCGAGCTGGGCTCGGGCCCCGGGTTCGCGCGCGGCTTCATCCCCGAGCTGCTGCTGACCGATGTGGTGCGCGCCCCCTGGCACGACCGCGAGATGGGCGCCGAGCGACTGCCGTTCGGTGACGGAACCCTGGGCGCCCTGGTGCTGTTCGACGTGCTCCACCACCTGTCCTCGCCGGCGGCCTTCTTCGAGGAGGCGTCGCGCGCGCTGGCGCCCGGCGGCCGGGTGGTGCTCTGCGAGCCTCACGTCAGCCCCCTGTCTTACCCCGTGTACAAGCTGTTTCACGACGAGCCGGTGCGGCTGTCGGCCGATCCCCTGGCCGGGCAAGCGGCGACGGACGCCGCAAACGAAAAGGATCCGTTCGATTCCAACCAGGCCATTCCCACGTTGCTGTTCGAGCGGGCGCGGGGGAGGGCGGAACTGGCACGGCGTTTTCCCCGGCTGAAGCTGGTCACCGTCCAGCGGCTGGCTGGCCTGGCGTATCCCGCGTCAGGCGGGTTCCGCAGCCGCCCCCTGTTGCCGATGGGCCTGTGGCGCCGACTGTACCGGTTCGAGGCGGCGCTGCCCGCCGCGCTGTTCCGTCTCATCGGCTTTCGCGTGCTGGTGGCGCTGGAGAAGATGGGGTAGTCCCCGCCAGCGCCGCCAGGCGGCCGCGGTCTCGGCCTCTCAGTTCTTGGGCGCGATACAACCGGCGCCCCCCGGCGCCGTGGGGACGTCCACCGTCGTGCAGTTGCTGGGCGTCGAGCAGCCAGCCGCCGTGGTGTCGACGGCGTAGCTCTGCCCATTGCACGAGACGACGTGCGCCAGGCCGCCGCTGCCGTCCATGGTGTCGTAAGTCTCGGTGCCGACCACCGTGCCGGCGGCGTTCTTCCAGGTCTCCGTGACGTTGCGGCCGCAGCTGCCCGAGAACGTCGTCTCGATGGTGAAACAGACGGTGGTCCCGTCGGCCTTGTACTGGGTGTGCAGGGAACCGGTGGCGGTCGACATGCTCGCGATGCGCACGCCGTTGTCGTAGCAGAAGAAGAAGTCCGGAGGGTAGGTGGGCGGGGGCGTCTGGCTGGACGTGCACGGCGGCGCCGGCACGCACTGGCTTGGCAGGGATTCGATGCAGTCCGGGTAGCAGCCGGACGGCGTGGCAGGACCGCCGCCCGCGCCGCCCGCGCCGCCCGCGCCGCCCATTCCCGCGCCTCCGGGGCCCCCGCTAGCGGGGATCACGTGCACCGTCAAGGTCGTCGAGCTGTGCGAGCCCAGGGAGAGAAAATTCGCGTCGATGGGCACCAGGTAGTCACCCGGTGCCGTCGCCGTCGCGACGCTCACGGTCAGCAGCAGCTGATCGTGCGTCGAGCTCTCCGTGGGTGACACCAGGATGCCGTCGGGCGGATGGACGACGATGGTGGCGGCCTCGCCGCGGGTGTTGCCGCTCACCGAGACGGTGGTCGTGTCCTGGCCACCGGCGGCGATGTTCAGCGCGGGCGGCAGCGCTGATACGGCCACGGCGGTGGTAGAGGCATCGATGGCGACCAGCACTTGCTTGACGACGTCGGGCGGTCCGCCCGGCGTGTGACCGGTGATGGTGACCGTATAGGCGAGGCCCCGAAGCGACGCCAGCGTGACGATGGCGGGATCCAGCGTCGACGGTCCCTGCACCGTCAGGACGGCGTCGGTGTTCGTGACGACGTCCGGTGCCAGCGCCACCGAAAATCCCGGCAGCGACGCCGGGTAGTCCGTCCCCGCCGGCTGGCCGTCGGTGGGTCCCGGACCGGTCACGACGGCGGAGAGGGCGACCGGGGCGTCGAAGGATTGCCGGATGATGCTGACGGTCTCGGTGCGGGTGCTGTTCGGCGGCACGCTCAGGGTGGCCGCTTTGATGGCGTAGGTGCCTGGGGTGAGCACCGAGGCACACAGGAAGCTGGTGAGGACGTTGCGCTGCTTGGCGCCGTCGGCCGTTCCGACCACGTGGAAACAGGTCTGGCCTGCCGGGGCCGCGGCCGTGGTGTTGATCTTCAGGTGGGTCACCGTCTCGCCAGGCTGAAAGCCCGCCAGGTCGTCATACGAGAAGCCGGCCGGGGGGTCGAGAATCCCCAGGGCCACGGGGCTCGAGAAGCTCGACAGGCGGTTCAAGCCCACCAGGAAGTCGATCGTCTGTCCCGGCACGACTGGCGCCGGAGCCTCCGCCTGGACCAGGTCGTACTCCGCGGCGGTGCTCGAATTGCAGTCTTCCCCACACCCACAAAGCCAGGACAGCAACAAGATCTTGACGGCCAGCTGCGAGGGGGCGCGACACTTCATCTACGTTCTCCTCTGACTTGAAATAGGGAAACGGGGGCGATCAGGATCAAACATCGGCGTCCCGTGCGACGAAATTGATGGGACCTTCTCCGTCGGTGGTGCCGTTCGTGTCGGCGCGGCCTCGCCGGTGGGCCTGGCACGCAACTCCGACGAGCGCGTGGCCCGCCATGTGAGCGATCGCGTTCCGCAGACGTGACGTCCGAGTGGCGCTGCCGTGACAGCGCACCCTAGGCGTTCGGGCGCCGGGATGGCAGCGCGGACGCAGGAGGGACTACGCCCGCGCGGTCAGGCGCCGGCGCGCGCGTAGATGGCGTCCACGTCCAGCACGCACCCCAGCGCCTCGAGCGACAGCGAGGCGCCGGCGCCGGCCGAGCGGGTCCACCAGGGACCGCCGTCCGTCCGCTGGCGAACCTCGATCTGCCGCCGGTCCTGCCACAGGTAGACGACGGCGCTCAGCGACGGGATCTGCCGGTAGTGCTCGAACTTCTCTCCCAGATCGTAATCCATCGTCGCGGGCGACAGGACCTCGATCAGCGCCGCCGGGTTGGTGGCGGTGTCGCGACGTCCGCCGTCGGTCTCCAGCGCGTCGCGCACCACGGTCACGTCGGGATAGGTGGCCAGGCCGGTCGCGGTGACGCGCACCCGCAAGTCCGACGTGAACGTGCGGCAGCGGCCCGCCAGCTGCTTCCCCAGTGCGGTCAGCACGGCACCGGCCAGCGCGGCGTGGAGCGGCGAGCCGCTGGCCATGGCGTAGATGCCCCCGTCCAGGAACTCGTGTCGGACGGTGCTCGTCTGCTCGATCGCCAGGTAGTCCTCGAACGAGTGGTGGTGAACCATCGCGCCCACCCTGACGTTAGCATCGTCAGCGTCGCAATTGCCGCGGACGAAATCGGGCGCGCCACGCGCCGCGTTTCAGGCGACGGTGGTGGTCGGGGTATCCGACGGGTGGACGCTTTCGGACGGGATCCGACCATCTGCTTCGTTGGTACCGGTCAGGCCGTCGGCGCCGTACTGTTTCAGCTTGCGGTAAAGCGTCGCCACGCCGATGCCCAGCAGCTCGGCGGCGCGCGCGCGGTTGCCGCGCGCCTCTTCCAGCGTCTGCAACACCAGCGCGCGCTCGACGTCGGCCAGCCGGCGCCCGCCACCGGGGGGCGTCGTCAGGCCCCGTGCCTGACGCACCTCCTCGGGGAAATCGTCGACGTCGACACGCGTGTCGATGGCCAGCGCCACCGCGCGCTCGACCGCGTTCTCCAGCTCGCGCACGTTCCCCGGCCAGTCGTACCGCGCCAGCTGATCGGCCGCGGCCGGGGTGATCCCGTCGACGGGCCGGTGCAGCCGCTCCGCCGCCTCGGCCAGGAACCGCCGCGTGAGGGGCATGATGTCGCAGCGCCGCTCGCGCAGCGCCGGCACGCGCAGCTCGATCACCCGCAGGCGATAATACAGATCGTGGCGGAAGGCGCCGCGCGCCACCTCGTCGCTCAACGTCCGGTTGGTGGCGGCCAGCACCCGGGCGTTGACCTTGCGGCTGCGAGATTCGCCGACCCGCCGGACCTCGTGCTCTTGCAGCACGCGCAGCAGCTTGGCCTGCATGCCCGCCGAGATCTCGCCGATCTCGTCGAGCAGCAGCGTGCCGCCGTTCGCCGCCTCGAACAGGCCCACGCGATCGCTGGTGGCGCCCGTGAACGCGCCCTTCACGTGGCCGAACAGCTCGCTCTCCAGCAACGTCTCGGTCAGGGCGGCGCAGTTGACGGCGATGAACGGCCCGGCCGCGCGCGGCGACTCCGCGTGGATCAGGCGGGCGATGCGCTCCTTGCCCGAGCCCGAGGGACCGGTGATCAGCACCGTCGTGTCGACCCGGGCCGCGCGCCGCGCCAGATCGACGGTCTTCTTCATCTCCGTGCTGCGGGTGATGATGCCGAAGGTCTCCTCCGCCTCGTCCGCGTCGACGGCCCGGGCGTTCCGCCGCGCGCGCAGCTTCTGCTCGCTCTTCTTGATCTGCTCGGCGACCTGCTTCAGCCCCTCGTTCATGCACGTCGAGCGATAGAACGCCAGGTGGGGCTCGATGCGCTCGCCCCAGGCCGCCGTCTCGCGGGCGATCGCGCGGCAGACGGCGTCCCCCTTGCCGACGCAGGTTTCTTCCAGACAGTAGATCTCGCGCCCATTGGCGAAGCTGAGATAGCCGCTGGCGAATCCGCAGAGCGTCCAGCAGACGGCCTCGTCCGAGCGACCCACGTGCAGCAGGTGCTGCTCGGCCTCGTACGAGTCGCGCCAGATGGCCTCCGCGAACGGCGCGTTGGGTTCATTGGTCGACGGCAACGGCTCGACCGTGACCAGGCCCTGCAGCGTGTGCAAGCGTCCCCCGGCTCGACGCCAGTCGTCCTCCGATTGCCAGGGCAGATGCTTCAGAGCCTCGGCCGCCCGCCACCCATGCGCGTACCCGAAGCGCGACAGCATGGCGCGGGCCCCGGCTATCCCCAGCGTGTCGATGAGCGCCCGGCGCAGCAGGCCCAGGGCCACCGCGTCGAACAGCAGCACACGCTCGCCGGCAAACCGCATGGGCCCCCCCTTGGCCGGGTCGAACTCCAACAGGTCCCGCAGGTCCAGATCAGACGACCTCATGGCCGCAATGGTGTCAGATCGATAGCAGTGGGCAATCAAAATGATAGAAGTCGCTGTTTCCGGCACACGATTTCAGCTACTTACGGCTGGCATCCTTCTCGCTGATGGACTCGGGTCAGGAGGCCCAGATGAACACTTCAGTCACCAGCCAGAGCCAGAACGCCAACCAGACCACTGCCATCGCCCGCACCTACGAGATCGACCCCTCGCACTCGAGCGTGCAATTCAAGGTCCGCCACCTGATGGTGTCGAACGTCCGCGGCGAGTTCGGCCACATCACCGGCACCGTCGTCATCGACGACGTCGACCTGACGCGGTCTACGGTGGACGTCAGCATCGACGCCTCCACCGTCAACACGCACGACACGAAGCGCGACGAGCACCTGCGCAGCGCCGACTTCTTCGACGTGGCCACGTACCCGACCATCACCTTCAAGTCGAAGCGCGTGCAGCCGGGCAAGGGGGGCGACCTCTTCGTGACCGGAGACCTCACCATCCGCGGCGTCACCCGCGAGGTCACGCTGGACGTCGAGCCGCTGTCGCCCGAGATCAACGACCCGTGGGGGAACGTGAAGCGCGGGGCCAGCGCCCGCGCCCGCATCAACCGCAAGGACTTCAACGTGGTGTGGAACGCGGCGCTCGACGGCGGCGGCGTGCTGGTGGGCGACGAGATCGCCATCACCCTCGAGGTGGAGCTGGGCCGCAAGGCGGGCTGAGCCGAGCGCCCCGCGGGCGGGGGCCGGTCTTCTGAAGATGGGCCCGGCGGCGTAGCACGCGGGGTGGCGTCGCTGGCCGGGCCCCTCCGCATCGATGGTATCCGGGAATGCAGGACCAGGGGCGTGAGATTCGAGGTCCGGCGCGAGGCGCTGGTGCTACGTCCGATGATTCACTGAGGGGACGGCCTCATCTGGTCCAGGCGAAGCACTGATAGAGCGCCGCGCCCACGGGCGCAGCGGGCGGGAACGCGGCGCGCGTCACCGGCCGCAGGACCCGGCCCAGCGCCGCGGTGATCTCGCGCGGCGTGCTGACGTGGTGGTCGTCGATCCCCTGGAAGCCGATCACCTCGAAGGCCCGCGACATCAACCGGTTCACCATCGGATAGCCGGTGACCAGCACGCCCCCGGGCGCCAGCGCCCGGGCCAGGCCCCGCGCCGCCCCGTCCGCGTCCGCGATGTGCTCCAGCACCGAGAAGCAGACGATGGCGTCGAAGTGAGCGGCGGGCAGGTCCCCGTCGCGCAGCAGATCGGCCGACCGGAACGTCGCCTGGCATCCTGGCGCCACCAGCGTCTCCAGCCCCTTCGCCAGGGTCAGGTCGGTCCCCGTGTACTCCGCATAGCGGCTGGTGAGCGTGGGCACCAGGACGCCGCTGCCCACGCCCACCTCCAGGACGCGGCCACCCCGCGCCGGCAACATGTCCAGGCCCATCTGCAGGCGGTGCCGGTACAGCCAGCCCACCCACGGGTGGTAGTAGTAGGGCAACGGGTCGTGGGCGTCGTTCGGGGTCAACACCCCCTTCGTGGGCAGCTGTAATTTCAGGCGGTTCATGGCGGGGCTTTCGCGGTGGATGCTTCCGTGGTGAGGCCGAGCAGCCCGTCCAGGTCGACGCCGGGCTTCAGCCGCGGGCCCTCGATGACCGAGAAGGCTTCGGGGGCGTACGGATAGCGCTCGGCGACGGCGCGCGCCAGGGCCGCGGCCCCCTCCGCCAGCTCGGCGGCGGCGTGGCGCTGCCGCAGCTCGGACAGCTTGCGGGCAATCTCGGCGCGCGTCTCCTCGTTGCTGGTGACGGCGTAGGTCTGCTCCAGGTTCCGGATGGCCAGCTCCTCGCCCCCCTCCTTCGTCAGCAGGCGGGCGGCCAGGTTGGCCAGCCAGGGGGGCGCGCCATCCAGGGTGGCCGCCTGGCGAAGGGCATCGACACCTTGCTGCCGCCAGTCCGGCACCCGCGGATCGTCCTCTCCGGTCAGCTTGGGCAGCTCGAACAGCAGGTTGAAGCCGCGCTGGAATGGCAGCTCCCAGTCGTCCGGGAAGGCCCGCTCGCCGCGTTCCAGCAGGTGGTTCGCGGCGTTCAGCGCCTCGACGCTGAACGCCTGGCCGTTGTAGACCAGCATGGCGGCGCCCCGCAGGTACAGGCGATGAAAACGGGGATCCAGGTCCACGGCTGTCTCCAGGGCCTGCGCCAGCCAGCGCTGCTCGCCGCGGTTGGCCAGCTGCGTGCCGAAGTAGACGTTCGCGCGCGCGGCGACCAGGTCCGCGGCCATCTCGGGGTGGCCCAGGCTCAGCAGGCGCAAGACGCCCGCTCGGGGCAGCAGCAGGGTCTCGGCTTCTCTCGGCCAGCCGGCGCGCAGCGACAGCGCGGCGTTCAGCGCGTGCCCGGTGCCGGCCGCGATCAGCACCGCGGCGACCGCGCCGGCCACCGTCGCGGCGCGCGCGCCGGGCTGCGAAGGCCGCCGCGCGATCACGGCCGGGGAAGCTTCTGCGCCACCACGATCATGAAACCGCCCAGGCTGCGCGGGCCGGGCAGGTCGCACACCGCGCGCTCGGCGCGTTCGAACAGCGGCCCCAGGCCGGGCACCTTCCAGACCTTCGAGGTGGGCGTCAGCACGCGCACGCCGCGCACCCCCACCACCTGCATGCCCGCCGGCAGGTACGAGCGCGCCTTGTCGAGCGTGTCGTAGCGCGTGAACACGTCGTTCTCGGTCGTCCCCTCCGCGATTCGCCCGGGACCGCCCAGTCGCTTCGCCAGATAGCGCAGAGAGTACGGATTGTAGAACTCCAGCAGCAGGTGCCCGCCGGGACGCAGCACGCGCGCCAGCTCGGCGATGGCCGCCTGGATGGGCGGGATGTGCGCCAGCACCTTCATGCTGTACACCAGATCGAACGACGCCGAGGGCAGCGGCACCGCCGTGATCGAGCCCTGCACGACCTTGAGGTCGCGGGCGCGCGCCTGGCCCAGCATGCCGCGCGAGAGGTCGAGGCCCACGGCCGTGCGGGCGACGCGCGCCGCTTCCTTCAACAACAGGCCCGTGCCGCAACCTGCCTCGAACACGTCCCGGTTGGTGCCGTAGCGCCGGACCAGCTCCAGCTCGAGCTCGTCGATCATGCGGTGGTAGCCGTGGTGCCGGTGGTCGTCGTACGACCGCGAGAAGCGGTCGTAGTAGTCCTGCGTCGTCGGAGCAACGGGGAGGGGTGTGACGGCCATGGGGGCATTATGGAGGGCGCCCCGCCGGGGCGCGAGCCCCGAGGCGCGGGGAACCTCGGCTAAGAATGGCGCGCCTGGCGGCGCTCGGAAAACGGCCCGCTCGCCTGGTGGGGAAGAACCTTCGGGCTAGGATGCACGCCGTGTCGAGATGGACTGTCCTGCAGGGCGCCGGCCGTCGCAGCTGGCCTGCCGCCGGCGCCCGCCGGCTCGCCGCCATGGCAGCGGTGGCGATGGCGACGGCCCTGCCGGCCTGCCGCGCCGACAGGGGCGGCGCGCCATCCGCGCAGGACGGCAGCGCCGGCGGGGACGCGGCGCACAGCGCCGGCAGCGCGCCGCCACGGGACGCGCCCCCGGCACCGGCGCCGGTGGATCCGGTGCAGCAGGCGCGCATCACCGAGGTGCAGCACATCATCGCGGACGGCGCCGCCCCGGGGCGCCTGGCGCGCTTCATCGCCGACTGCGCCGGCCAGTCTGCCTGTGAAGTCGCCCGTCGGATGGCGCTGGCCGCCTTGCGCACAGTGGCCGATCGCCCGGCGCGGCTGCAGGCGCTGCTGGAGGCGGCGCGCGCCCCGGGCCTGAGCCCCGACGCCGATCCGCTGTGGCCCGACCTGGTGCAGGCGCTGTCCGAGACGTGGGCGGCGCCCAACAACGGGCGGGGCCGCACGCTGATGCGGGATGAGGCGGATCCCCGCGTACGCCTGCTGGTGGTGTCGTCGCTGGCGGTGTACGCGGCCTCGAATCGAGGGCTGAGTGACCTGACCAGGCCCCAGCGCCGGACGCTGCGGGCCGCCTTCATGCGCCTTTACCCGACCCTGCCGGCGCCGGTACGCGCGCAGGTCGACGCGTTCCTCGCCCGCATCGACGTGAACGCGCGAGGAACCCTGTGAAGAAGACCATCGTGAAGAACGGTCCGCCCGATCCGCTGGCCGATCCGGACGTCCCCGCGGGGATGTCCCTGGAGCTGCTGAAGGACCTGCACCTGCTGACGCGGGATGGCCAGCTGAACGCCGACGCCCGCCGGAAGCTGAAGCAGATTCGACACCTGGTGGGCCTGCTACGCCCGGCCCTGGACGAGGCGTACGCGGCGCACCCGGCGCCCGTGGTGGTGGACTGCGGCGCGGGCAAGAGCTACCTGGGCTTCTTGCTGTCGGCCCTGGTGGTGGAGCCGGCGGGGCGGGGCGAGCTGTTCGCGATCGAGTCGCGCGCCGAGCTGGCGGCGGCCGCGGCCGAGCGGGCACGACGGTTCGGACACCAGCGCTTTCACTTCGTGGGCGGCGAAATCGCGGCGGCATCGTTGCCGGAGGCGCTGCACGTGGTCACGGCGCTGCACGCCTGCGACACCGCCACGGATGACGCCCTGGCGCTGGGGATCGCGCGCGGCGCCGAAACGATCGCGGTGGTCCCGTGCTGCCAGGCCGAGGTGGCGCGGCAGCTGGCGGCGCCGGCGGCGCGTGATCCGGTCGACGAGGCGTTGATCATGCATCCGTTGCATCGGCGCGAGCTGGGCTCGCACCTGACCAACGTGGTCCGGGGGCTGTGCCTGGAGGCGTGCGGTTACAAGGTCACCGTCACCGAGCTGGTGGGCTGGGAGCACGCGCTCAAGAACGAGATCTTGCTGGCGCGACGGACCTTTCGTCCCGAGCGCGGCCTGGCCGCCACCCTGCGGGCGCTCCTCGAGCGCTGGAAGATCGAGCCCGCCCTGATTCGGGCGCTGCGTGCCGCGGGTCGCGACCCCACGGCGTGAATCAGCGGTGCTGGCCCGGCGCGCCCGCTAGCGCAGGCTTTCCAGGCAGGCGATCACCTCGGGCTTCGACCAGTCGCGCGTGCTGATGAAGTAGTGGCGCACGCGCCCCTGCGCGTCGATCAGGAAGGTCTCGGGAAACTTCTCGGTGGTGAAGCGCTTCGGCACCTCGCGCGAGGGATCCAGCAGCACCCCCAGCCGCGTGCCGCGGGCGAAGAACTTCTTCACCAGATCCCAGTTCTCGTCGACGCTGACCGCCAGGGTGCGGATGTCGCTGCCTTCCAGCGCCGCGGCCAGCCGTTCCATTGACGGCATCTCCTCGGCGCAGGGGGGGCACCAGGTGGCCCAGAAGTTCAACAGCACCGGATGACCGCGCTGCGAGCGCAGGGTGATGGTCTTTCCATCGGCGTCCTGCAGGGAGAAGTCGGGCGCCTCGCCATTCGCGATCGCTGCCGGCACGGGGTCCGGGCGCAGCGCCTCGCAGGCGGCGGCGCGGGTGCGCGCCAGGCCTTCGCCCGCGGCCAAGAAAAATTGTACGCCCACGATGGCGACTCCGGCGACGGTCAGTCCGACCGCCAGCATTCGTTTGCCGCTCAATTGCGCGTCCTCGTGGGTTGGTTGCTCAAGGTGATCATGTCTATCGAAGGTGGCCGGCGATCCTCACCCGGCGCTACCGCGCCAGCCTCTCTCGCCTGGGCGGGAGAGGCTGGGGCAGCAAATCGATCAAAGGCACGTGCGAACGCACGGTGGGGCGGTCGTCTGGTGTGTTCAGGCCGACCGCCCAACCGCCGTGCATCGTTATTACCCTCTCTTCTTGCCGGTCTTCTTCGCCAGCTCTTCGTCGGCGATCTTCTTGAACGTCTCGAAGGGATAGGCGCCCGAGATCTTGCGGCCGTTGATGAACACCGCCGGCGTGCCGTTCACGCCCACGGTGGTGCCTTCCTTCGTCGTGCCCTCGATGGTGCTCTTGAACTTCGACGAGTCCAGATCGGCCTTGAACTTCGACATGTTCAGGCCCAGGTCCTGGGCGTACTTCTCCAGGCTGGGACGATCCAGCGCGGTCTGGTTCTCGAACAGCTTGTCATGCATGGGCCAGAACTTGCCCTGGGCGTCAGCGGCCATGGCCGCCTCGGCCGCCGGCTCGGCGTTCTGGTGGAAGGGCAGCGGATAGTTCTTCCACACCATGCGCACCTTGCCCGCGTACTCCTTCTCCAGCTGAGTCAGCGTCGGCTCGACCCGCTTGCAGAACGGGCACTGGAAGTCGGAGAACACGATCACCTGCAGCGGCGCATCCTTCGGGCCCTTCGCCGGGGCATCGCCCGCCTCGACCTTGAAGATCGTCTTGTCCTGCTCGGGGCCCTGCTCCGGCGCGCCCGCCGCCTGCGCCGGCGCCTTGGGCACCTCGCTCTTGGCCGTCTTCAGGATCGCCTCGTACACCTTGCCCTTGGGCGTGCCCTTCGCGATCATCTCGTCCGCCTTCTTCAGCTCCTCGTCGATCTTGGCCTTGAAGGCCTCGTAGGGCTGCGCCCCCGACAGGAACTTGCCGTTGATGAAGAACGCCGGCGTGCCGCGCGCGCCGATCTTGGCGCCCGCCTCCGAGTCCGCCGTGATCTCCTTCTTGAACTTGTCGCTGTCCATGGCCGCCTTGTACTTGGACATGTTCAGGCCGACCTCCTGGGCGTACTTGTCCAGGCTGGGGCGGTCCAGGTTGGTCTGGTTGGCGAACAGCTTGTCGTGCATGTCCCAGAACTTGCCCTGCTCGGCGGCGGCGCGCGCCGCCATGGCAGCCGGCATGGCGTTCTGGTGGAAGGGCAGCGGCAGGTCGTGCCAGGCCAGCCGCACCTTGCCCTTGTAGTCGGCCAGGATCTTCGTGATCGTCGGCTCGACCCGGCCGCAGAACGGGCACTGGAAGTCCGACCACATCACGATGGTGACGGGGGCGTCCTTCTCACCGCGGATGGGCAGCGAGCCCAGCTCGGCCTTGTAGGCGGTGTTCGGGTCGGGCTCGCCGGCGGCGGCCGGCGGCGGGGGCGGGGGAGCGGCCTTGTCCAGGCCATTCTTCGTCAGCTCCGCGTACAGGTTGGCGCGGCTGACGCCCGCCTTCAGCTTCTCGTCGGCCTTCTTGATCTCCTCGTCGATGGTCGACTTGAACGCCTCCAGCGGCTGGGCGCCGCGCAGGTTGCGGCCGTTGATGAAGAAGTTCGGGGTGCCCCGCGCGCCGAACTTCTCGGCCTCGTCGGAGTCACGCTTGATGGCGTCCTTGAACTTGTGGCTGTCCATGGCGGCCTTGTACTTCCCCATGTCGAGCCCGATCTCCTGCGCATACTTGTCCAGATCGGCGCGCGTCAGCGCGGTCTGGTTGGCGAACAGCTTGTCGTGCATCTGCCAGAACTTGCCCTGCTCCTGGGCCGCCTTGGCCGCCTCGGCGGACTCCATGGCGTGCTCATGGAAAGGCAGGGGAAGCTGCTTGAACGAGATGGACAGGTCGTTGCCGTAGTCCTTCTCCAGCTGACTCAGCGTCGGCTCGACGCGGCCGCAGAAGGGGCACTGGAAGTCGGAGAACTCGACGATGGTGACCTTCGGCTCCTTGCCACCCCTGGTGGGCGCGTCGCCGACGGTGACCTTGTAGACCTCGTTACCGGCGCCCGGGCCCTTGCCGGCCGGGGCGGCGGGCGCCGGGGCGGGCGAGGTGCGCGCGTTCGCCATCAGCTTGCCGTACACCTTGTCGGCGGGGGTGCCCGCGGCGATCATCTTGTCCGCGGTCTTCAGCTCCTCGTCGACGATCTTCTTGAACTCCTCGAAGGGCAGCGCGCCGCGAATGGGGCGGCCGTTGACGAAGAAGTTCGGGGTCCCCTGGACGCCGATCTTCTGGCCCAGCGCCATGTCCGCGTCGATGCGCGCCTTGCCGCTGCTGTTGTCCAGGAAGGCCTTGAACTTCGTCATGTCCAGGCCCAGGTCCTGCGCGTACTTCTCCAGGTCGGGGCGCTTGATGTTCGCCTGGTTGGCGAACAGCTTGTCGTGCATCTCCCAGAACTTGCCCTGGGCGTCCGCCGCCAGCGCGGCCTCGGCGGCCAGGGGCGCGTCCTGATGGAAGGGCAGCGGGTTGTGGCGGAACCACAGCCGCACCTGACCGTCGTAGTCCTTCATGACCTTCTCCAGCGTCGGGACCACCCGGCTGCAGAAGGGGCACTGAAAGTCCGAGAAGGCGACGATGTTGACCTTGGCGGTGGCGGGGCCGCGGGGCGTGCCCTCGAGCGGCACGTTGTAGCGCTCGATCCCGTCGGCCGGCGCGCCCTTGCCGTCGGCCTTGGCGCTGTCGGCGGTCTTGTCGCTGCTGCCGCTGCCGCCCTTCTTGGCGAGGCCGCCCAGCACGTAAAACCCTATTGCGACCACCGCTATCAGTAAGACGACTGTTCCCTTTTTCATGACGTATCTCCTGTGTGGATTCGAAAAGCCGAACGAAAACCAAAATGTGGAAGGCAGGCGCATGGTCCGGGGGCGAGCCGACGATTGTGTCGGCGATGTTTCTGGCGCGGACCAGCGCGCGCCAGGACCGATGCGTCGGCCCCGGCGGTGACGAACGGACGCTCGTTCAGGCCCGGGGTGGCCTGTCCAGCGGCTCGAGGACGCGGCTGGCGCGGTCGACGCAGCCGGCAGGCTGAGTGGCCTCGCCCGCCGGGGGGATCAGCTCGAGCCGGGCGTAGATGGCGGCAGGCTGAGCAATCCCCATCGATACCTGGGTTCCGCGCTCGGGCGGCAGCCCCGTGCACGCGGCGGTGCGGCCGGTGCGGCGCGCGCGCTGGGGCTGGAAGGCGCCGCTCGGCCGTTCGCTCTCCGGCAAGCGGGACACTCGGTAACGAAAGTCGAGCACCGGGAGGTTGCACGCGCCCATGGCCGGTTGACCCTCGTCCGCGAGGTGGTCCGCCTGCGCGGTGGTCGCTCCGTCAACGGAGCGATGCCCACCGGCGGGGGCTGGACAGTCGACCTGCAGCGGCGTGGCGTAGACGGCGTCGTCGCCATCCAGCGCGGCGGGGAGCTCGCACGCCGGGCCGCCCGCGATGCAGATGTCATCGAACGCGGAAGGGCCGGCGCCAGGTGCACCAGCCGCTACCGCCGCGTACGAGAGGACGACCCCCACCAGGGCAAACACGGTGCGAAAGCTAGCCGGGACAACCCCTTGAATCAAGTGAAGGCCGGGGGCCGACCGCCGGTGGCGGTCCGAAACAGCCGCTCCAGGACCAGCGTTTCGTCAGGTCTCGGCGGGATCAGCGCGCCGCGATCGGCTCGTCGTGCAGCGACTCGGACGCATCGATGCGCATCGGGGGCGCCTGCTGCTGATCGATGGGCACCGGCGGCGGGACGGCGCGCTGCATGGCCGGTCCCAGGTGCGCCCAGAAGCCGCGGCCGACGGCCCGTCCCAGCGCGGCGCTGGGGCCCGACGTCGTCCACCGGCCGATGATCGAGCCCGAGAGGCCGTTCCAGACCAGGAAGGTGATCGACGACCACTTTCCACGCTCTTCCACGTCGCCGGTCACGAACGCCGTCAGGTGATGCTCGCGAGCGACGGCCGGGTACTGGCCGGTGCCGTCGTAATGGGGCAGGCTGGTCATGGGCCGGAACCCGCGGCTGCGCACGATGCGCGAGACCAGCGCCCGCAGCGGCGCCCCCTGCTCACCCTGGATGGGTTGCACCGCCACCACGTGTCCGGCGGGGGCGCGCGCGGGACGACTGGCCCCGCGGCCGCGCGCCTGGACGGTGGTGGCTGGCCCCAACAGGACCAGACCGAGCAGGACCAGACCCAGCAGCGACGGCGTCCGCTTCACGGGCAGGAATGCTCACCTCGAATTTCATCAAACGCCAGGGATTTGTTCGCCAGCACACACAAAGCTCTTACCTCGCCGCACATGTAGTCAGGCCGGCGAAATCACTGGAAATCCGGGTTCGGCAGGCTGCGTTACACATTTCCAACCCACTGGAAACAAAGCGGAAATGTGCGGGGAATCATATATTCGATGGGGCCGTGGGGGGCCGCTTCGGTCATACTCACGCGAGGGCGGGAACTCGGAAAGCAGACGCAACCATGCCGTTGGGACGTGAAGACGCGACGCGAATCATCCGGTTTTGCATGGCCGGCGCAGGGTGGGGCACGGCCGTGCGAGACGACGATGTTTGCGTCGTCAAGATCGTGGAGTCGAATGTGCCGGACGGCACGCCCGACCGCTTCGAGGGGGTCACGTTCGAGGAGGCGCTGCGCGCCGCGGCGGCCGCTGGCCGGCTGAAGTCCGCCTGTCTGGAGAAGCAGATCTCGTTCATGGCGCGCGCCTTGCCCGACCAGGCCGGTGCCGAGCTGGACACGGTGCGAGAGCCGGACTCGGCGGCCGTCCGCGCCGAGGTTCGGCTGTTTCCCACCCTGGTGGCCACCATCAGCGCCCTGGTCCACGAGACGCAGCGCGAGCGCGGCACCTCCTCGCTGTACGCGTCGTCCCAGGGGCGGTTGTTCGAGCGCGAGATGCGCCGCCAGTGGGAGATCACGGACGGACGGCGCCAGGAGCTGGTCTCGCTGCGCGAGAGCAACCCCGCCGGTCTGCCCCGCGGCCTGGCGGCGCGACTGGACCGGACCACCGAGCTGATGGCCGGACTGGCGGAGCAGCGGCGCGAGGTGACGGCGGCCTCCGTCTCCGCCGCCGAGCTGATCGCGCGCTATACGCGCGTGAACGCCGACCTGCTGGGGATCATCGACGAGCTGGCCGGCCGGGCGGTGGCGGCGCGGGCGAAGTTCCCCGCGCTGGCCTGGGTGGCGCTGCTGCACGCGAAGGAGAAGACCGGCATCGAGCGCGCGCAACTTTGCAGCGCGTTCGCGTGGGATCATTTCCAGGGCGATCAGCACGCGGTGGTGGCGGGGTTGATCGCGGCGCGGCAGACGTACCTTCACCTGTTCTCGGTGGCGGCGCCTTCCCTGGCGCGCGAGATCCTGCAACGCACCCTCAGCTCGCCCATCGAGCAGGCGGTCGTCGACATCGAACGCGTGGCCATCGAGCACCGCGAAGGGGGCTTCGGAATCGATCCCGCCGCCTGGTTCGAGCTGATCAGCCGGAAGATCGACTCCCTGGGCGAGGTGGAGACGGCCGTGCGCGCCACCGTGGCGCAAGCCGTCGGTTGACGACGGGGACGCGCGGCGCGCTTCGCCCGACGGTCCCGCGGGCTGCAGCGGGAGGGCCCGCGGCAGCACGACAGGTGCGCCGCGCCCGTCAGAACGCGACCGGCAGGTCGACCTGGATCATGCGGTACTTCGAGGTGGTGAGCGGGGCGTCGAGCCCCTGCGAGTACGAGATGCCGGGACGGATCCACAGGCCTTTGCCCAGCGCAAAGTGCGCGCGAGGCCCGACGCCGAAGGTGACGTTGTCCAGGTTTGCGTCCGCGAAGGGCGTCTTCGCGCCCATCACGATGCGGTCGGGCGTGGTCAGCCAGCGCTGGTAGCGCACCTCGCCGCCCAGGGACAGCTGCGGGATCACGAAATAGCCCAGGTGCAGGCCGGCCGTGGCGTTGGTGCGGGTGGCGTCGGCGGCGCTGCCGGTCAGGTCGTTGCCGCGCACGCGGAACAGCTGGAACAGGGTCGCCTCGATCTGCGCGGTGAAGCCGCGATCGACGTAGCCGAAGCCAAGGCCGGCGATGCCGGTGAGGTAATTCACCGCGAACATCGAGTTGTCCATGGCCGAACGGGCGTTGATGCCGGCGGCGTCGGCGCCGGCTGCGCCCGCGTTCGGCGTCTGGCCGGCGCCCTGTCCGATGGGGATGGTGCCGCCCAGGAACGCCGCCAGCCGGAAGGCGCTCAGCCGGTGGCTGTACGCCATCCCGACGACGGGGTTGATGAACGAGCTGCCGTCGGCGGCCGCCGCCGGCGCGTCGTTCTTGACGAAGCCCAGCCGCACCACCGGCGCGAGCTCGGGCGTCAGCTTGTAGCTGGCCAGCAGCATCGTGACCTGGCTGCTGCCCGTGTTGCCGGCGGCGTCCTTGTAGAAGGCCACGCTGGTGTCCGACCGCACCACGTTGCCCACGGTCAGGGGGCGCAACTGCCAGGGCAGCGAGTACGGGGGAGGCGGTGCCGCGCTGGGCGCCACCGGCACGGGCGGCGAGGCGTGCGCCGAGACGGCCGGCGTCTGCGCCGGGGTGACGACGGCCGGGAGCGCCGTCGCCGGCGCCTCGGGCGGCGGCGCCGTGACCGGCGCTGGCACCTCCGCGGGTGGTGCCGCCGGGTCCGGCGCCGCAGGGGCCGGGGGCGTCTCTTCCGCGCGCGCCGCCAGGGGCGAGGCCAGCGTCCCCAGGGCCAGCGCCAGCGTCGCGAGGCGGGAGGGTTGAGCGATACGAGGGCGATCGATGCGGTGCTGCTTCACGGCGAAATCCTCTTCTCCTCCTGTTGGTAACGGCCGGACGAAGCGTGTTCGACCGTCGAGCCCGAATCGTGGGAGGTGTGCGACCGGACGCCTGGCATTGTGGCGGGGCGCGCGTTTCACACGTTTTTCAGCGATCGCGGACCATCGTTAATCTTGCCGTCCGCGGTCCGTGACCGATCTGTTACCGACCGTTGACAGGCGCGGGCGCGCCGGCGCGGACGCGCGTGGCGCGGGAACGGGCCAGGCACACTGGCGCCGTACGCGGGTCAGCGTTGCGGAAGGCGGCGCCGGGCGGCGCTCAGCCGGGCAGCGCGACCAGCACGCGGCCGTCCTGCACGCGCACCGGGTAGGTCGGCAGCACCACGGCCGGGTCTTCGAAGCAGGCGCCCGTCTCCAGATCGAAGGTCTGCTTGAAGATGGGCGACGCGATCTTGGGGCGGCCGGCCCGATCGCCCACGATGCCGCGCGCGATCACGAACGCGTCGCTGAACGGGTCGAAGTTCGACAGGGCGTAGACCTTGTCGCCTTCACCGACGCGAACGAGCGCCAGCTGCTTTCCGTCCAGCAGCGCGGCCACGCCGGAGTTCGGCCAGATGTCCTCCAGGGCGCACACGTCGCGCCAGTCGAGCGGGGGCTGCGGCTGCGGCGCGGTGGGGCGAAGCTCGTCGGGCGACGTCCCCATGGTCACTCGGCCGCCTCGGCGATGGCGGAGTCGGGCACGGGCCGCGGGCGCAGGCCGGCCGTCAGCTTGTCCAGCAGGTCGCGCTTCTCTTCCGTGTGCGCGGGGCGGTGCTGGGCGCGCTCGCCGATGAACACGATGCTGGGATCGGGCGCGGCGCTGTTCACGAAGGGGCGGAACTGCGCCAGCTTCTCCGGATCCTCCAGCGCCGTCTTCCACTCGCACTGATATGTGCCCACCACGTGCGCCATCTCGGCCTCCAGCTCGGCACAGATGCCCAGCTTGTCCTCCACGATCACCTGGCGCAGATAGTCGATGCCGCCCTCCAGGTTGTTCAGCCAGTTGGCGGTGCGCTGCAGGCGATCCGCGGTGCGAATGTAGAACATCAGGAAGCGGTCCAGGTACTTCACCACCGTGGCCTCGTCGATGTCGGTGGCGAACAGGATCCCGTGCTGCGGCTTCATGCCGCCGTTGCCACACAGGTACAGGTTCCAGCCCTTCTCGGTGGCGATGATGCCGAAGTCCTTGCTCTGCGCCTCCGCGCACTCCCGGGCGCAGCCCGACACGGCCGACTTCATCTTGTGGGGGCCCCGCAGCCCCTTGTAGCGGTTCTCGATGCGGCCGGCGAAGCCGACCGAGTCCTGCACGCCGAAGCGGCACCAGGTGTCGCCCACGCACGACTTCACGGTGCGCAGCGCCTTGCCGTAGGCGTGCCCCGACTCGAAGCCGGCGTCGATCAGCTCCCGCCAGATGGAGGGAAGCTGCTCCAGCCGGGCCCCGAACAGATCGATGCGCTGCCCGCCGGTGATCTTGGCGTACAGGCCGTAGCGCTTGGCCACGCTGCCGATCGCCACCAGCTGATCGGGCGTGATCTCTCCCGCCGGAACCCGCGGCACCACCGAGTAGGTGCCGTCGCGCTGGATGTTGGCCAGGTAACGATCGTTGCTGTCCTGCAGGGGCAGGTGCTTGCGCGTCAGGATGTGATCGTTCCAAGCCGAAGCGAGGATGGAGCCGACGGCGGGCTTGCAGATCTCGCAGCCCAGGCCACGGCCGTGACGAGCCAGCAGCTCGTCGAACGTCTTGATCTTGTGCAGGCGGACCAGCTGATAAAGGTCTTGGCGCGAGTGCGGAAAGTGCTCGCAGATGCTGGGGTTGATGGCGACGCCCGCCTTCTTCAGCTCGATCTTCAGCAGGTCGTTCACCAGCGGCACGCACGAGCCGCAGCCGGTGCCCGCCTTGGTGCACTTCTTCAGGGCCGGGACGGCGTGCACGCCGTCGCTGATGGCCTGACAGATGGTGGCCTTGTCGACGCCGTTGCACGAGCAGATGACCGCGCTGCCCGGCAGGGCGTCCACGCCGGGGCCCACGGACTTTCCGCTGCCCTGCGGGAAGATCAGATCCTCGGGCTTGGGCGGCAGCGCCACCTGGTTCTGCACCAGCTGCAGCAACTGACCGTACGAGGCCGCCTCGCCCACGAGGATGCCGCCCAGCAGGTGCTTGCGGTCGCCGCTCAGCACCAGCTTCTTGTAGATGCCGGACGCCGAATCGTAGGCGCTGATGACGTGGGCGCCCGAAGCGGTGGCGAAGGCGTCGCCGAAGCTGGCCACGTCGACGCCCATCAGCTTCAGCTTCGTGCTCATGTCGAAGCCGGTGAAGACGTCGCTGCCGCCCGCCAGCGTGGCAAAGGCGACCTTGGCCATGTGGTACCCGGGCGCCACCAGGCCGTAGGTACGGCCCTCGTAGCTGGCGCACTCGCCGATGGCCAGGATGTCCGGATCCGAGGTGCGGCAGTGCTCGTCGATGACGATGCCGCCCCGGCGGGCCAGCGCCAGGCCGGCCGACCGCGCCAGGTCGTCGCGCGGGCGGATGCCGGCGGAGAAGACGACCAGGTCGGCGTCCAGCTCGGTGCCGTCGCCGAAGGTCAGGCCGGCCACGCGGGTGGCGCCCGTCTCGTCCGTCCTCAGCGCGACCTCTTGCGTGTTCTTCGACGTGTGAACGGTGACGCCCAGACCTTCGATGCGCTGGCGCAGGATCGTTCCCCCCGCCTCGTCGAGCTGCAGCGCCATCAGGCGCGGCGCGAACTCGATGACATGCACGGACAGGCCCAGGTTCTTGAGCGCGTTCGCCGCTTCCAGGCCCAGCAGGCCGCCGCCGATCACCACGCCGGTCTTCGCGTTCGCCGACCAGCCGCGGATGGCCTCCAGGTCGTCGATGGTGCGGTAGACGAACGAGCCTGGAGCGTCGGCGCCCGGGATGGGCGGCACGAAGGGGTACGAGCCGGTGGCCAGGATCAGCGTGTCGTAAGGGACCTTCACTCCGGCCTGCGAGGTGACGACCTTCGCGTGCCGGTCGATGTGGGCCACCTTGTCGCCCAGGATGACGCGGAAGCCGGCCGCCTCGTACTGGCCCGGCTGGCCCAGGGTCAGATCCTCGGCGGTCTTCCCGTCGAAGAACGTGGACAGGTAAACCCGATCGTAGGCGCGCCGCTTCTCCTCGCCGAACACGGTGACCTCGAAAGCCCCCCCGCCGCGTTCGGCCAGGATCTCGAGGAAGCGGTGGCCGACCATGCCGTTGCCGGCGACCACGATCCGATGAGGACGGGACGATTCGTTGTCCTTGGCCATTGCAGATCGACCGTAGCCGCCGGCATGTTTCGGGTCGGTCAAGGCGCCGTCAAATGGTCGTAACTTGGCGGCAGGCGCCACCGGAACGGGCGCCCGGCGTGAAATCGGCCGCGGCCGCGGCTTGCGAGGAAGCCACGACATCCGCAAGCTTCGCCATCATGACCGACGCTGCTTCTCCCACCGCCGGCACCGGCCCCACGAAACCTCTGGCCGGGCGGGTGGTGGCGCTGCCCGAGACGCGCGAGCTGGATCGGCTGGCCGAGCTGCTGGAGGCGGAGGGGGCGCGGACCTGGCGCTGCCCGCTGGTGGCCATCCTGGACGCGCCCGATCCGCGTCCCATCGACGCGTGGCTGGACGGGCTGATCGCCGGCCAGCTGACCGACGTGGTGTTCCTGACCGGGGAGGGCGTGCGTCGCCTGGTGGCCGTCGCCGAGCGGGGAGGGCGCCGCGACCAGACGGTGGCGGCGCTGCGGCGCGTCCGCAAGATCACGCGCGGCCCGAAGCCGGCGCGCGCCTTGAAAGAGCTGGGGCTGGGCCCCGACCTGGCCGCCGCGGTGCCGACCTCGCGCGGGATCATCGACGAGCTGGGCAGCCTGGAGCTGCGCGGGCGGCACGTGGGGCTGCAGCTGTACGGCGAGGAGCCCAGCCACGAGCTGCGCGCTTTTCTGGAGGAGCGCACGGGGACCGACGTGCCGGTGGTCGCGCCTTACGTGTACGCGCCCGCCAGCGACGCCAGCAAGGTGAGCGAGCTGATCGGCGAGCTGACCGCGGGGCGCGTCGACGCCATCGCGTTCACCAGCGCGGCGCAGGTCGAGCGTCTGTTCGGCGTGGCGCGCGACAGCGGCCTGGACGGAGCGCTCGAGCGGGCCTGGCCGCGGGTGAAGGTGGCCGCCATCGGTCCGGTGGCGGTGGAGACGCTGCGCAAGCACGGCGTGGAGGCGAGCATCGTCCCCGAGCGCGCGTACGTCATGAAGCGCCTGGTGGCGGCGATCGTGACCGCGCTGGGCGCCTGATCGGCTGGCTGGCCGCTGATACGGCAGGCGGCTAGTTCGCGACCGCGACCTGGGCGGGCGGCGGGGCATGGCTGGCCAGCAGCTGCACCAGCTCGGACTTGCACGAGCCGCATCCGGTGCCCGCCTTCGTCGACGCGCACAGCGCCTCGATGGTGCTGGCGCCGCCGTCGATGGCCTCGCGCAGGCGGGCCTCCGTCACCTTGTGGCAGTTGCAGACCTGGCGATCGCCCCGCGGACCGGCCGCCAGCGCGGCGTTCGGGCACAGCACCTCCAGCGGCTCGTCGGGCAGCGGATCACCGCGGTCCAGGATCTGGATCAGGTCGCCGGCGGCGCCGGTGTTGCCGACCAGCATCGCCCCCACCAGGGCGCGGCCCCGCACCACCATCTTGCGGTACGAGCCGCGCCGGGTCTCCACCACCTGGATGACCTCGTCGCTGTCCAGCTCGGGCTCGAGGCGGCCCATCGACGCCACGTCGATGCCCGCCACCTTCAGCCGCGTGTACACCTTCGAGCCGCGGTAGCGGGCCTGCGGATTCGCGCCGGTGAGGACGTCCGCCAGCACCACCGCCTGATCCCAGGCGGGGGCCACGATGCCGTACAGGCGTCCGGCGTGCTCGGCGCACTCGCCGATCGCGTAGACGCCCGGCACCTCGGTGGCCAGGGTGTCGTTGACGATGATGCCCTTGTTGATGGGCAGGCCCGACGCGCGCGCCACGTCGATGCGCGGGCGGACCCCGCAGGCCAGCACCAGCATGTCCGCCGCCAAGATCTTCCCGTCGTCCAGCCTCACGCCCAGCCGCGAGCCGTCGAAGGGTTCTCGCACGTTCGGACGCTCACTCCGCCCCGCGGAGGCCGGCTCCATCGCCGCTTCGTCCTCTTGCGGGCTACCGAGCACCTCCTCGATCGTCCGCCCGGTGCGCACGAAGATCCCGTGGGCCTCGATCTGGCGCTCCAGCATCTCGCCACCCAGCTCGTCGAGCTGGGCGTTCATCAGCGTCTTGCCCGCGTGCACCACCGTGACGTGCAGGCCGCTGTCGCTCAGCACCTTCGCCGCCTCCAGCCCCAGCAGGCCGCCTCCCAGCACCACGGCGTTGTCGCCGGAGCGCGCGCAGGCCCGCATCTTCAGGCAGTCCGACATGGTCCGGTAGATGAAGACGCCATCCCGCAGCTCGCCGTCCGGTCCGGTCATGCCCGCCAGCGGCGGCACCAGGGGATGACTGCCCGTGGCCAGCACCGCCACGTCGTAACGGTGCGTGGCGCCGTCGGCGGTCTCGACCAGCTTGGCCGCCGTGTCCAGTCGCCGCACCGCCACGCCGTCGAACAACGTCACGCCGTTCGTCTGGTACCAGGCCGGTGGCTTGGTCACGATGGCGTCGGGGGCTTCGCCGCCCAGCACCTTGCCCAGCAGGATGCGGTTGTAGGCCCCGCCCTTCTCGTCACCGAAGATCGAGATCTCGTACCGGTCCAGGGCGCCCCGCTGCAACAGCTCGTCCAGCAGACGGCAGGTCGCCATCCCATTGCCGATGATGGCCAGCTTCTTCTTGCGCACGGTCAGGCGCTCCTTTTCTCGGGCGATGTCGATGATGTGGCGCCGCCAGCGTCGGCGGCTCGCGCGCGCACCGCGCACACCTTGAATTCGGGCATCCGGCTGGTGGGATCCAGCGCCGGCTTCGTCAACAGGTTCGCGGCCGCCCGGCCGCCCCAGTGGAAGGGCGCGAACAGCGTGTCGGGTCGAATGTCCGCCGTGACGTCGACCGTGAAGGTGACGCTGCCCCGGCGGCTCTCCAGCAGCAGGCTGCTGCCCGGCGCCACGCCCAGGCGTTGCGCCAGCCGCGGATGCACCTGCACCTTCGGCTCGGGCTTGGCGTCGCACAGCGCGCCCACGCGCCGGGTCTGCGCGCCCGAGTTGTAGTGCTCCTTGTAGCGGCCGGTCGTGAAGTAATAGGGGTAGTCCGGATCGGGCAGCTCGGCGGCCGGCCGGTGGCGGACCACGTGGAAGCGCGCCTTGCCGTCGGGAAAGGCGAATCGCTCGGCGAACAGGCGCGGCGTGCCCGGGTGTTCGCCCGTCTCCTGGGCGGGGCAGGGCCAGAACACGCCCTGGGCCCGGCGAATCTTGTCGTAGCTGATGCCGCTGTAGTCGGCGCGGGCGCCGGCGGTGGCCCGCCGTAGCTCGTCGAACACCGCCTCGCTGCCGGCGAAGCGAAAGGCCGGTCCGTGGCCCAGGCGCTCGGCCAGGCCCGCGATGATGTCGAGGTCCGAGCGGGCTCCTTCGGGAGGCCGCCGGATGCGCTGGCGCAACAGCACGCGTCCCTCCAGGTTCGTCATCGTTCCCTCCTCTTCCGCCCACTGGGTGACGGGCAGCAGGACGTGCGCCGCCTGCGAGGTGTCGTTCTCGAACGCGTCGCACACCACCAGCAGGTCCAGCGCCGCCAGCTTGCGCACGATGTTTCCGGCGTGCGGCGAGGCGACGGCCACGTTCGACCCGAACACCAGCAGGCCCCGGATGCCACCGTCGGGGCCCAGCGCGTCCAGCAGCTCGTACGCGCTTTTTCCTTTGCCCGGCAGCGCCGCGGGATCGACTCCCCACACGCGCGCCACCGCGGCGCGGTCGTCGGCGTTCTCGATCAGGCGATAGCCGGGCAGCTGATCCGCCTTCTGGCCGTGCTCCCGTCCGCCCTGGCCGTTCCCCTGACCGGTCAGGCAGCCATAGCCACTGTGCGGCTGGCCGACCCTGCCCAGGGCCAGCATCAGGTTCGTGAACGCCAGCACCGTGTCGACGCCCTTCGACTGCTGCTCCGGCCCCCGCCCCGACAGCAGCATGCTGCTGTCGGCCGTCGCCATCATGCGCACCACGCGCAGCTGCTGCTCGATCGAGATGCCGGTGAGGCGCTCGACGTGCGCCGGGTGCGTTTCCATGACGGCGCGCCGCACAGCCTCGAAACCGACGGTCCGTCGGGCCACGTAGTCGAGATCGATCAGCTTCTCGGCGACCGCCAGGTGCAGCAAGCCGTTCGCCAGCGCCAGATCCGACCCGGGCGTCAGCTGCAGGTGGACGTCGGCCACGCGCGCCGTCTCGGTCCGGCGCGGGTCGACGACGATCAGCGCCCCCTGCCCGTGCTGGGCGTGAACCCATTGCATCATGGGCGGCATGGTCTCGGCCGAGTTGGCGCCCCACAGCAGCAGCGTCTTGGTGCGGGCGATGTCCTCCATGGGGAAGGGCAGGCCCCGATCGATCCCGAACGCCTTGTTCTGCCCGCCCGCCGCGGACGACATGCAGTAGCGGCCGTTGTAGTCGACGTTGGGCGACGCCAGGGCCACGCGCACGAACTTCCCCAGCAGGTAGGCCTTCTCGTTCGTCAGCGCCCCGCTGCCGAAGGCGCCCACGGACGCCGCGCCGTAGCTGGCGCGCAGCTTCAGCAGCCGCTCCGCCACGAAGTCCAGGGCGGCGTCCCAGGTGGCGGGCACCAGGCGACCTTCGCCGTTGCGCACCAGCGGCGCCGTCACCCGAGCGGGGTGGTCCAGCAGGTCGGCCGAGGTGAACCCCTTGATGCACATCTGCCCCCGGTTCACGGGGAAGTCCTGGTCCGGCCTCACCTCGATGGTGGTGCCGGCGGCCGTCACGCTGGTGACCGACATCCCGCACTGGAACGCGCAGTACGGGCAGTGGGTCCGGGTCGTCACGCTGGTGACGGCGCGCAGGACGGGCAAAGCACGCGTGGACGACATGAGGCCTGTTCAGGATCGGGGAGGCCTCATTTCCGGTCGGTCAAGATTGGACCAGGAGATGGTAACGGCCGGGCGCCGCCCTGGCCGCCGACGACGAAGGCGTGCCGTCTCCATTTTGCGCGCGGGATGTCGTAAGAAGCCCAGGAAGGCCCTCGCTAAGGCCCCCCTCATCAGGCCCCCCATGCTCATCCCCGGCCCAAGACCGCCGACGCCAGCCGCTCCCGCGGTGAACCGCGCGTCGCCACGGCGGCGCGCCCTGCTGGCCACCGCGCTGCTCGCTTCGGCCTTGGTGTCGGGCGTGGCGGGGGGCACGCCGCCGACCGCAGAGCTGGTGATCTTCGAGGCGGCCTCGCTGAAGGACGCCTTCGCCAGGCTGGCGCGCCAGTTCGAGGCCGAGCACCCGGGCACCAAGGTGATCACCAACGCTGCCGGCAGCCAGGAGCTACGCGCCCAGCTCGAGCACGGGGCCAGCGCCGACGTCTTCGCCTCCGCCGATCGCAAGCACATGCAGGCGCTGGTGGCCGAGGGGCTGGTGCAGCCCCCGGCGCTGTTTGCCTGCAACGAGCCGGTGCTGGTTGTCCGGACCGCCCTGGCTGCCACGGTGAAGACGTTCGCCGACCTTCCTCGCGTCGAGCGGCTGGTGCTGGCCGCCCCGGACGTCCCCATCGGCGCGTACACCGCGCAGGTCCTGGCGAAGGCGGCCTCCCGATACGGCGCCGATTTCGCTGACCGCGTGCAGGCGCGCGTCGTCTCGCGCGAGCTGAACGTGCGGCAGGTCCTGGCCAAGGTGGTCCTGGGCGAGGCGGACGCGGGCATCGTCTATCGCAGCGACGTGGCCGCCATCCCTGGCGGCAAGGTCCAGGTGGTGACGATCCCGGGCGAGCTGAACGTGACGGCCCAGTATCCGATCGCGATCTTGAAGCAGGCGCCCCAGCCGGCGCTGGCGCGGCAGTGGCTGGCGCTGGTCACGTCGCCGGCGGGGGGCGCGGCGCTACGCGAGGCGGGGTTCGTGGCCTGTTCGAGACCGTGACGCCCCCCGGGCCGCGCTCGCCTTCGTCCTCGCTGGCGCGGTCGCTGTGGCCGGCGGCGGTGGGCCTGCTGGCCGCCGCGCTGCTGCTGCTGATCGGGCTGCCCCTGGCGGCGCTGTTTCTGACCACGTCTCCGCGGGCCCTGTTGCAGGGGCTGGCCGATCCCATGGTGGTTCCCGCCATCCGGCTGTCGCTGGTCACCACGACGGCCAGCCTGGCGCTGGTGGTCCTCACCGGCACGCCGCTGGCGTGGTTGCTCGCCCGGCGGCGGGGGCGTGGCTGGCGCTTCGTCGAGACGCTGGTGCAGCTTCCGGTGGTGCTGCCGCCGGCCGTCGCCGGCGTGGCGCTGCTGCTGGCGTTCGGCCGGCGCGGCCTGCTGGGGCCGCTGCTGGCGGGCGTGGGCGTGGGCGTGCCGTTCACCCGCGCCGCGGTGGTCCTGGCCCAAACGTTCGTCGCCGCGCCCTTCTACGTCCAGGCGGCGGTCTCCATGTTCAAGCGGCTGGACCCCGACATGTTGCTGGTGGCGCGCACCCTGGGCGCCTCGCGGCCGCGGGTGTTCTTCCGGGTCGTGCTGCCGCTGTCGCGCGCCGGCCTGGCGGGCGGCGCGGCGATGAGCTGGGCGCGCGCGCTGGGCGAGTTCGGCGCCACGCTGATGTTCGCGGGCAACCTGACCGGACGCACGCAGACGCTGCCGCTGGCGATCTACACGGCCCTGGAGTCCGATCTGCGCACCGCGCAGAGCCTGTCGCTGATCTTGCTTGCGGTGGCGTTCGGGCTGCTGATCACCATCCAGTTCGGGAGCCGCCGGTGACCACGCTGGCGGTAGAGCTGACCGGGCAGGTCGGTGCCCTGAGTCTGGCGCTGGGGCTGGAGGCGCGCGGGGGCGCCGGGCCGGTCGTGATCGTCGGACCCAACGGCTCCGGGAAGACCAGCGCGCTCATGTCGATCGTGGGCGCGCTCAAGCCCCACAGCGGCCACGTCGTCCTGGGCGAGCAGCCGTTGTTCGACGCCGGGCGCGGCATCGACGTCCCGGTCGAGGCCCGCGGCATCGGCTTTCTGCCCCAGCGTTATGCGCTGTTCCCCCACCTGGACGTCCTGGGCAACGTCGCCTTCGGCGTGGCCGAAGCAGAACGGCCGGCCCGCGAGCAGCGGGCGCGGTCGGTGTTGCAGGACCTGGGGGTCGAGGGGTTGGCCCGCCGCCGTGTGGACGGGCTGTCGGGCGGAGAGGCGCAGCGCGTGGCGCTGGCACGGGCCCTGGCGGCCGCTCCCCGGGCGCTTCTGCTCGACGAGCCGCTCGCTTCACTGGACGCCGCCGTGCGCCGGGAGGTGCGCGCCTTTCTGGCGGCGCAGCTCCGCACGCTGGCCATCCCCACCGTGATCGTCACACACGATCGGGCCGACGCCGAGGCGTTCGCGGGGCACGTCCTGGTGCTGGAACGGGGGCGGGTGGTCCAGCAGGGATCGCTGGCCGGGCTGGCCGCCGCCCCGGCCACGCCGTTCACCCGGCAGTTCGCGGTCCAGGACGCCGGTGACAGGCGGACCGACTCCGCGGACTGATGCCGGCCGCCGATACGGCTCAGGCGAGGGCGCGGCGGCGCGCCGGCCGCGCCGCCACGAACGCCCGATGCAACGAGAACTGCCCGCGCGCGCGGAGCAGGTTATGCGCGCCCCGGCTCGTGAAACGGCTGGCGTCCCAGCCGAAGTAGGACTCGTTCAGCGCGTCCGCGGCGAAGCGGGCGGCCAGCTCGAGGCTGATCCAGTCGGGACCCAGCAGCAGCGCGCGGCGCTCGTCGGCGCTCAGGGCGCGGCCGTAGGCCTGACGATAACCGTCGAGCGAAGCGGTGAAGACGCCCAGGTCCAGCGCGGCCTCGGGCTGATCCTCGCCGCTGCGGTTGCACCACGAGCGCCAGGCGTCGCCCAGCTCGAACGCCAGCGGCTGCGGTCCCACGGTGTCGAGGTCGATCAGGCACAGCGCCTTCTCGCTGTCGGGCGGGCTGGCGCCTGCGAACAGCACGTTGTTGAACTTCAGGTCGCCGTGGCACACCCGGGGCGGCAGCGCCGGCAGGGCGGGCAACGCCGCGGCGGCTGTCAGGATCTCGGCGGCCAGGGCGGCCACCACCGAATGCAGCGGGTGACCAGCGTGCTGCGCCAGCGCGCGCTCCAGCGTCGCCAGGTGCCGGGGGGTGTCGTGAACGCCTGCCCGCAGCCCGACGAACTGATGAGACAGGCCGTCCAGCGCGGCGTGGAAGCGCGCGATCAGGGCACCGGCCGCCGCCGCCTGGCGGGCGGCGGCCTCCGGGGCGGTGGCCAGCACGTCGAACGAATGGCCCGGCACGAACGTCATCAGGCGCCAGAGCCCGGCGGCGGCGGTCGCCGGGAGCTGCAGGCACAGCTGCCCCTCGCGCGTGGGGATCAGCGCCGGCGTCACCATGCCGGCGGCCGCCAGCGCCGCCGTCACGGCCTGGATGTTCTGGTGAATCGCCGGCGAGAACAGCGGGTTCACCCGCTGCAACACGCACCGCCCCTCCGGCAGCCCCGGCCCGGGGGCGTCCAGCAAGAACGTCTCGTTGATCAGCCCATTTCCCAGCGGCGCGACCGCCGCGTCCGCCGTCACCGGAAAATGGGGCAGCACCAGGGTCCTGATCGCAGCGAGCGCCGGGGATTCGGTCATCAGCGGAAGATCACCTGACCGGCGTCATTGACGCCCACGCTGCGGTGGCGGTGCGCGCCGGTGAAGCGCTCCACCTCGCGTACCCACGGCGAGTCGGGATAGTGGTTCACCATCTGCTCCGCCTCGCCGCGCGCCTCGGACCCGCGGTCCACGGCCACCAGCGCGTGGATCAGGATGGAGGTCCGCTCGGGCGCCTCGGCGCTGTCCGGGAAGCGGCGGTTGCCTTCTCGGGCCAGCGTGACGGCGGCGGCGGGATCGCTGTCCTTGATGGCGCGCAGCCGCGCCATCAGCTGGGCTTCCTTCGTTTCGACGCCCGCTGCCTTGCCGGCGGGGGACGGCCCCTGACGCTGCGCCTGGGCCGTGGCCGCCATGCCGGAGTTCGTCCCCCCGCCCCCAGCGCCTGCCGGCGGCGGAAGCGCGGCCGGGGAGGGCGACGCCCCCGCGGCGGAGCTGCCGCCGGCGGCGCGCGCCGCCTCATCGCTTGCCTCGCTACGTGTCGCCGAGGCCTCTGGACGCGCGCCGGCGGTCGCCCGCCAGAAGGCGTAGCCCATCAGCACCAGGACGGCGACCAGCGCGAAGACCAGGCCCCGGACCCGTGGCGTTCGACCCGGCGTCACGGGCAGCTACCGACGTCGGCCGTGTGCGCGTCGTACACGTTCTGGATCGCCATCTTCATGGCGGGCCACTTCGTGCTCTGGCCATTGTTCGAGGTGCTGGAGCCATCGTCGCTCTCGTATTGCCACGCCCAGCCGCCGTTGTAACCGTTCGTGTACAGGTATGTGTACGTGTCGTCGCCTTTCACGCCGTCCTGATCGAGGGCGTAGAACTCGCCCATCACCAGCTTCTTGTCGAGGCCCCAGTGCGACGCTGGGTTCTTGAACGGCGAGTTCGAGACGCCGTTCGCCGTGTAGTAGTGGACCTCGTAGAAGTCCAGGGTGCCGTTCTGCTTGCCGCCGGCGTTGCGGAGCGAGCTGTCCGAATAGTTGTTCGTCTTGCCGCTGACGGCCGAGCAGTAGTCGAAGGTCTGCGAGCCGTTCGTGACCGGGGCGGCGGGATCCGCGTCGTGAATGGCGGCGGCGAACCAGTTCACCGTCTTGTTGATGGCCGCCTGTGTGGTGCGGTGGGTGGCCCAGCCCTTCTCGGCCATGCCCTCCGGCTCGTTGAAGATCTCGTACGCATACAGGCCCGGCGTTCCCTTCAGCGCCTTGACCAGCGGCGTCAGGTAGTTGTCGATGTAGGCCTGTCGATACGGGTCCATCTCCAGCAGCTTCTGGTTGTTCGTGTACGCCGTCATGGCGTTGTCCTGCATCATGTCGAAGGACCACAGGCTGATGGTCACCGCCACGCCATTCGTCGCGGCGGCGTTCAGGATCGCCTTCACCCCGTCGACGTGGCTCTGGGGCAGCTTGACCGCCATGCCGCTCGAGTCGTAACCCGGCGTGACGGTGCCGTTGGTGTGGAACCACCAGCGGATCACCCGGCCGCCAGCGTCGTGCACGTTCTTGAACAGCGTGTTGAACGTGCCGATGTTCGGGTTCGGCACGTCGCCGGCGAATTGCACCCAGGCGACGTTCACGCCGCTGGCGAAGTTGCAGATCGCGCTGGCGCCGCCGGCCGCGCCCCCCGCGCCCGGTCCGCTTCCGCCCGTGGCGACGCCGGTCGCGCCGCCCGCGCCGGTCATCATTCCCGCGCCCGCGCCCGCGCCGCCGCTGGCGATGCCCCCGGAGCCGCGGATTCCGCCGCTGGCGGTGCCGCCCGAGCCGATCGCGCCACCGCTGCTGCTTCCGCCGCTGCCCGACAGGCCGCCGCTGCCGGCGCCGCCCGAACCGACGGCGCCGCCGCTGCCCGGCTTGCCCCCACTGCCCACGCTTCCCCCGGACCCGCCGCTGTTGCCGCCGCTCCCCGTCTTGCCGCCCGTGGCCGCGCCGCCCGAGCCGCTGCTCCCGCCGCTGGCGCTGCCGCCCGAGCCATCGCCGCCGCCGGACGAGCCACAGGCGGCCAGTCCGGTGCACAGCGCCGCGGCGAAGACAAACCGAGATCTCATGAAACCTCCGAGGGACGGGAGCGGGGGGCGGTGAGCAGCTCTCCTTGATACAACAACAGCAGGGAGATTGGGCAGGGTCTCACGGCGGCGCGGCCGGCGGCGCCGGGCCTGATGGATCTGCCGATTTTCTGGTTAGCCTCGCGGGGCCTGGCGTCTTTCTGGCCTGGCTCCGCGGGGCTGTCTTCGCCGACGCAGCCGTCCGGGGTCACGGTTTCTGCGCGCCCGGCTCCTCGGACGGGCCGCCCAGCCTGCGGCACGCTAGAAAACCGCCCATGACGACCTCTTCCTTTCTGTCGATGGTGTTCAGCGCCGCGCTGGCGCTGGGGACCCGGACGGTTCCCCGACGGCTGGCCGAGGCCACGCCGCCGCCCCCGCCGGCCGCGCGGCGCGGGCGCGCCGCCGACGTGCTGGCACGCGCGATTCACAGCCGGGACATGTGGCGGCGCAGCCGCGAGAAGCTGATGCTGAACGACTTTGGCGAGCTCGGGCATTTCCGCGACGCCAACGCGGCGCTGCCGCCTCCGCGCCCCGGCGAGAAGCGGGTGGTGTTCTTCGGCGACTCCATCACGGCGGGATGGCCTCTCGATCAATTCTTTCCCGGCCGGCCTTACCTGAACCGCGGGATCGGGGGGCAGACCACCTCCCAGGCGCTGGTCCGGTTCCGGCAGGACGTCATCGACCTGCGTCCGGCCGCGGTGGTGATCCTGCTGGGGACCAACGACATCGCCGGTAACACCGGCGCGATCTCCGTCGGCGACATCGAGAAGAACCTGGCGTCCATGGCCGAGCTGGCCCGCGTCCATCACATCGCGGTCGTCTTCTCGTCGGTGACGCCCGTGCACGACTACACCCCCCAGTCGGACATCGCCTTTCCGTTGCGCCCGCCGGCCACCATCCGCCAGCTGAACGAATGGCTGAAGGCGCATGGCCCGGAGCTGGGCGCCACCTACCTCGACTACTCCTCGGCCATGATCGATGAAGCGGGTCTGCTGCGACGCGAACTGGCAGTGGACGGGCTGCATCCCAACCACGCGGGGTACGAGATCATGACGCCGCTCGCCGAGGCCGCCATCCAGCGCGCGCTCGCCGCAGCGACGGGGCGTTGACATCTCGCGTCCAGCATTCAATTTGTAAATGGCGGAGTGCAGAAAACGTGGGGGTGGCTTTTTTTCTCCCACTTTTTGTTCGTGACGATTATCCTGCAGCCCCTGTTCGGAAAGCAGTCCCACCCCAACGGAGGAATCCCATGAAGCTCGTTCGCGTTGTTTTCGTTGCCCTGGCTGTTCTGCTCCCGACGTCCTGGACCGTGGCCAAGGCCGCTGATCCGGCCCCCGCCGCTGGCGAGGCCACCAAGAAGGACACGAAGAGCAAGAAGGAAGACAGCGAGAAGAAGGCCGACAAGAAGTAGTTCCTTCGGTCCGCACGCGCGGACCGGGTTCTGTTTCGCCCCGCGGCGCCTCCCGGCTCCGCGGGGTTTTTCTTTTCTGCCGCCCGCTGCGGCGGCGCGGCCCGTCGACGACGCGCCGCCCGCGAAAGGCGAGCGAGATCCAATGTAGTGGGATATATTACCTGCCGATGGCTGGTCCCAAAGAGCCCGGTAGTTCGGGCCCGATTGCGACCGTCGGCCAAAATTCGACGGCCGATTCGACGGTCGAGAGCGGAGGCCAAGGCGGCCCGAGCGATCGCCCGATCGATCGATCGAGCGCGGGCGCGCGCGTGGAGCCGGACGCGAAGGCGACGCGCGCCACCACCGGCCGCATCCCCAGCCTGACCCCCTTGAAGTCGGTCGCCTCGTCCGGCACCGACCAGGCCGCGGGCAAGGCGGCTTTCCGGCCCCACGTGACGGCCTACTGGACGCCGCCGGTGTCGACGGCCGGGCAGGGGCAGTCCGGGTTCATCCGCATCGCCACGCCCATCAGCACGCGGCCGGACGGCGTCGTCTCGATCATTTCACCGCGCGCGCTGCCGGCGACTGCCGCCGCCGACAAGGGCGGCGCGGCGACGCGTCCGGCCTCGACGGGGGGAGACGCCGCAGAGGCGCGCGCCGGGATCGTTTCGATCTCGGCCGGCTCGCCGGCGATGTATCCGGAGACACCTCCCTTCGGCATCTCGACCATCGCGGGGGTCGGCGGCACGGTCGGTGATCCCTCGAACGCCCAGGGTGTCCCGCTGCGCGCGGGTGTGGCCCGCAGTGGCCGCATCCCCTTCCGCGTCGGTGAATACGAGGTGGCCACGCGCCTGGCGCAAGGGGGCACCGGATCGATCTACGTGTGCCGTCGCGCCAAGACGACCGGCCCCCTGTTCGCGCTGAAGGTGATCCGCCAGCACGCCCAGCAGAAGGAGGCGGTCATGGCTTCCTTCAGACGAGAGGCCCGGGTGGGAAAGTTGCTGCGCCACCCGAACGCGCTGACCGTCATCGACGAGGGCACGTACGAGGGCCAGCCGTTTCTGATCCTGCCGTACGTCGAGGGGGGCACCGTCTCGTCGCTGGTGGCGGACGGGGTGCGCGCGCCGGCGCAGAACATCGTGACGATCCTGCTCGACGTGTTGCGGGCGCTGCAGCACGCGCATCATCTGAAGAACGAGCAAGGGCAGCCCCTGGGCATGGTTCACGGCGACATCTCGCCCGACAACATCCTGGTGGGGACGGACGGCATCGCACGCCTCACCGACTTCGGCAGCGCGCGCATGTCCGAGTCGCCCGACGGAGAGCCTGATACTTTCGGCCTGGGCAAGCCGTCGTACATGTCGCCCGAGCAACTGCGGGGCGAGCCGCTCGACATGCGGTCGGACCTCTTCGCGGTCGGCATCGTGATGTGGACGGCGCTGACCGGGCAGAAGCTCTTCGCGGCCGAGAACTACGATCAGACCGTGATGCGGGTGATGCGGCGGCGAATTCCTCCCCCTAGCTCCCTGGGCGGTCCGCCCGACCTGGACGAGGTCTGCATGACGGCCCTGAACCGTTCTCGCGAGGGGCGCTTCTCGAGCGCCGATCAGATGGCCGACGCGCTGATGACGGCGGCGGTGAAGGTCGATCTGGTGGCGACGCGAGAGCGCGTGTCGCAGTGGGTCCGCCGCGACATGGCCGAGCCCCTGACCGAGGTGCGCCGGCGCGTGGAGCACATGTTCGGCGACAACCCGAAGTCATCGGGGACGCCGGCGGGCGACGCCCAGCGACGGCCGGCCACCACGCCTCTGACGGGGGTACCGCCGGCGGCGACGATCCAGATGCGCGCCCTGCCCCGGGGCGCGGCGGCCGCCCTGGCCGCCCACATGGGGGAGAAGCTGACCAGCAAGGGGGATTCCCCGGCACGGACGCTGTTCATCCCCGGGCCCTCGCCGGTGGCCGCCGCCCCCCGGCTGTCGCGGCGTCAGTGGTACATCATCGTCTCCCTGTCGCTGGCCACCTTCTTCCTGACGCTGATGATCGGAAGCTGGATCTCTCGCCCGGGCGGGCTGCGGCGCGCCGGCGCGTCGGCAGGTTCAGCGCCGCGCGCCCTCGAGATGAGCAGGAACACGCAGTAGCGCTCCCTTCGATGCAGGGCAAACTCGAGACCGTGACCGAGGGAGTCAGCGCGCCGCCGGGGCTCTCGCGGCCCAACGTGGTGCTGGCGCTGTGGCGCGGGCTGCGGCCGAAGCAGTGGATCAAGAACCTGCTGGTGTTCGCCGGGCTGGTGTTCACGCTGAACGAGCGCTGGCGCCTGTTCACGCCGGAGATGTGGCGCTATCTGGCGCGCTCCGCCGCGGCCTTCGTCCTGTTCTCGTTGATCTCCAGCACCATTTACCTGCTGAACGACGTGCGGGACGTCGAGAAGGATCGCCGCCATCCCATCAAGCGGAACCGGCCCGTGGCGTCGGGGGCGCTGCCGCCCTGGCTGGCCATCACCGCGGCCCTGACCCTGATGCCGGTGGTGTTCACGGCGGCGTTCCTGCTCAGCAAGCCGTTCTTCGTGGTGCTGGCGTCGTACGTGGCGATGCAGTTCGGCTACATCTTCCTGCTGAAAGAGCTGGTCCTCGTCGACGTCTTCATCATCGCCATCGGCTTCGTGATGCGCGCCGTCTCGGGCGCGGTGGTGCTGGGCGCCCAGATCTCCCCCTGGCTTTACACCGTCACCTTGCTGGGCGCCCTGTTCCTGGGCCTGTGCAAGCGTCGCAACGAGCTGGTGCTGCTGGAAGGCCGGGCGGCAGACCACCGCAAGATCCTCGAGCGCTACACGGCGCCCTTGCTCGACAGCCTGACCAGCATCGTCGCCTCGTCGACCATCATGGCGTATTCGCTGTACACCTTCACGTCGCCGGCGCTCCCCTCGAACAACCTGATGATGTTGACGGTGCCGTTCGTCATCTTCGGTATGTTTCGCTACCTGTATCTGGCGCACTCCCACAACGCCGGCGGAAGCCCCGAGGAGGTGTTCCTGCGGGACAAGCCGCTGCTGGTGACCATCGGGTTGTGGATCCTCACCACCGGGCTGATCCTGGGCCTGCGGTGACGGGGTAGGGCGCTGTCCCGGGCCCGGCCCGCTCGCAGCCGCCCCTTGCGCTCGCGGGCCACGCAGCGCAAATTTCAGCCGTTCGCTTTTTTCCTATCCTCTGTTTGCCCCCTTAAGGTTGGTCCTCTCTTATGAACGCGGTGCCACCCTGGCTCGACGCCCTTTTCCCCGCCGGCGCTCCCCTCGTGGGCGAGGCGCTGTGGATGGCATCCGAGCCCCCGCCCATCCACCCCGAAGAGGAGGCGCAGGTGGCGACCGCCGTCGCGAAGCGGCGCGCCGAGTTCGCCGCCGGCCGGGCCTGTGCCCGGCGCGCCCTGACCAGACTGGGGGTCGCCGACTTCGTCCTGAAGAACGGGCCCGACCGGGCGCCGCGCTGGCCGGCCGGGGTGGTGGGCTCGATCACTCACGCCGGCGCGGTACCGGGCGGATTTTGCGCCGCCGTGGTGGCGCGGTCGACGGACTTCCTGACGTTGGGGCTGGACGCCGAGCTCGCGGATGCGGTCCGTTCGGAGCTATGGCCGCGCGTGACGACGGCCGAGGAGCGCCATTGGCTCGGAGAGCAGCCGGCGGAGACCCGCTCCACGCTGGCCGCCACCCTGTTTTCGGCTAAGGAATGTTTTTACAAGGCACGGTTTCCCCTGTGCGGTGAATTTCTCGAATTCGCCGACGTGGAGGTTGCCCTCGACCCGGCAGGATCCAGCTTCGAGGCGAGACTCACCAGAGACGGGGCGGATTCCCCGGGCAGGCCCCTGCTGCCTGGATGTAAGGGGCGTTACGTCAAGGTCGACGGGTTCGTCATCACGGGCATCGGCGTCCCGGCAAACGTCGAAATACCCGGCGGGTTCGCCGTTAGTGATGGCAGAGGCGGGCAATGAGCCCCCGGCCGACTTTGACCGAGAAAACAGAGCATGGTAAACAGACCCGGGTCTCAAATGGCTAGCCAACCGTCGGATCGGTCAGACGGCGACGGTCAAGGGGACGAGAAGGCCCGCGAGAAGACCGACAGCGGGTTGGACGCGGCGCTGGACCGGGCCGTCCCCGCTGCCGAAGCCGAGGCGTTTCTCATCGGCGTCAATGGGAAGCACGCCGGGCGTGTGTACGCGCTGTCGTACAACACGGTGTCGCTCGGGCGCGCCGCGGACGCCGACGTGTACATCTCCGACCCCTCGGTGTCGGCGCACCACGCGCGCATCCTGAACAGCAGCCGGGGGTTCGAGATCGAGGACCTGAACTCCACGAACGGGACCTTCGTGGGCGGCAAGCGGATCACGCGCAGTCCCCTTCGGGGGGGTGACCGGGTGATGCTGGGGCAGGTCGAGTTCAACTTCCTGCTCGACCGACCGGTCGAGTCGACGATCGCGGTGTTCTCTCCGGGGGTGGCCGCAGCGCCCATCTCGCACGCCAACAGCCTGGCTCGCATCCCGCAAGCGTACTATCCGCCGCCGCCCAGCCCCTTCGCGCCGGCCCAGATGGACGACGAGCGCAGCGGGCCCTCGCTGGTCGAGGTCATCGGGAAGCTGATCCGGCTGTATCGTTTCTTGCGGCGCTACAGCCGGGTGATCGCCCTCGTCTGCGGGGCGGGGCTGGTGCTGGGGCTCGCCTCCCTGCTGGTGGTCCCTCCCGCCAAGGAGGCGCTCTGCGAGGTGAAGCTGCAGCCCCAGGTGAAGACCAACCCGATGGACACGCAGGGCCGGCCCTCGGACGAGGACGCGGTGCAGTTCTTCGCCGGCGCCGAGCGAGCCTTCACCGATCCGGAGCTGGTGGCGGGCACGCTGAAGAAGCTCCGCGGCTGGACCCCCGACGACGCCACCGTCCAGTCGATCACCAGCCGGTTGCGTTTCGAACCGCGTCCTGACCGCGTCTACCGCGCCACCTACCGCGATCGGCTGCTGGGCGGAGGCAAGCCGGACCCGGCCGTCTTCTTGACGGCGCACATCGAGAACTACGTCCAGACCGAGATCAACAAGGCGCTGCGCGTCTTCACCGCGCAGGCGGACTTCCTTCGCGATCAGCTGAAGTCGGTCGAGGGCGATCTGGCGCGGATCAGCGCCGAGAAGGTCAAGTTCCGGGAGAAGAACGCCGACCGCCTGCCCGAGGAAGCGGCGTTGACCCACAACACCCGCTTCAGCCTGGAGTCCCGTCGCGCCGAGCTGAACGCGCAGATCCGGCAGCTGCAAGGTGAGCTCGATGCGCAGCGCAGGGCCCTGGCGGCCGAGGGACCCCTGGCCCAGATGAAGGCATCGGGCGCGCAGGTGTACCGGGACTCGCTGGCCAAGATCAACGGCAAGCTTAGCGAGGCGTATGCGCGCGGGCTGGCCGACGGTCACCCCGAGGTCAAGCAGCTGAAGGACGAGAAGGAGCGCATCGAGGCGCTGATCAAGAACGAGATGTCCGCGAACAGCGACGACCTCGAGCGGAAGTCGAACGCCGGCTTGCAGGCGATGAAGTCGCGCGTCGATCTGCTGCAGGCCCAGCTGGGCGCGGCCCGCGCCGACCTGGCCGATACCGAGCGGAGCCTGGGCCAGATTCGCAACGTGGTGGGCGACCTGCCCCGCGTCGAGGCGCGGGTGCAGCAACTCAACGACATCCAGGACGCGACCACCCACCTGCACGGCCAGCTGTTCGAACAGCTCAAGAAGGCCGATCTGCAGCTGAGCCTGGAGCGGGTGTCGGCCGAGTCGCGCTACGAGGTCATCATCCCGCCCCAGCTGGTGAAGACGAAGAAGCCGGTGGCGCTGGCCATTCGTGGCGGCATCGGGCTGTTCCTGGGGCTGCTGGTGACCGCGGCCATCATCGCGTTCCGCGAGATGAGGCGGCTGGTCTCGAAGGCCCTGGTCACGTTGGAAGACGAAGCTGTTTGAACCATGGAAAATCACCGTCAGGATCGCTGATCCTGCATCCCTCGTTTCCCCCCCTTGGCATAGTCGACTTCGCATGAGAGAGCACCGGCTCGTTCTAGTCCTGGTTCTTGGTTTGGTGGCGGCGGGCAGCGGATGCGCCACCACCAGCGATCGTGGCTTCGTCTGGGCGCAGGACCTACCGCAGACCACAGGAGAGGGGCCGGACGCCATTCATCCGCGCGACACCCTGTCGGTCGTGGTGATGGACCAGCCGTCGATGTCTGGCGAGTTCGTCGTGCACGACGACGGCACGTACATGCAGCCGACGCTGGGGAACCTGATGGTGCAGGGCAAGACGCCCGCCCAGGTGTCGGCGGAGTTGCTGGCCCGCCTGAAGGACATGGTGGTGAACGCCCGCGTCAACGTCTCGATCGTTCGCGTCGCCACCATCCGGGTCAGCGTGGTGGGCGAGGTGAAGACGCCTGGCTCTTACGAGCTGAACCGCGACCGTAGCGTGGCGGGGGCCCTGGCCGCGGCCGGTTGGTTGACGGATTTCGCCGCGAAGGACCGCATCTTCGTGGTGCGCCACGGCCCGAACCAGCCGCGCGTCCGTTTCCCCCTGCGCGACGTGACGGCCCCCGAGACGCGCGCCGGTCAGTTCCAGCTACACGACGGAGACGTCGTCGTCGTGGAGTAGGCGGCGTGCTGGGGCTCCCCGCTGCCGTACTGCTGGTATCGCTGGCGGGCCAATTCGACATCAACGGCGCGGTCACGGTCGAGGGGCGGGCCGGCGAGGCGCCGCTGACGACCGATGGCAAGGTCGAAGCGGGGGTGGCCGGCCTCGTCATGCCGGATCTGCAACTCACTTATCTGTCCCGGACCACCGACGCCCGGATCGACTACGCCGTCCGTATCTTCTGGAGGAAGCCGAACGAAGCGAGCTCGCTGAAGCCGGTGATCTTGCACATGGTGAACCTGGGGGCGTCTTCCCAGGCGACCCCCCGGCTGTTGCTGACCGCCAACGGGGCCCTGTCGGCGGGGGAGGCTGATTACACGGCGCTGGGCGTGGTGCTCCCCAACCAGCCGGCTTTGCCCTCGGTCGTCGACTTCTTGTCGGTCACGGGCACGGTCGGGGCCCAGGAGGCGCTCAGCAGGCGGGCGAAGCTGGGGCTGAACCTGTCCGTCATCCATCGTGAACCGCTGGGAGCCACCGCGGACCTTCCGCCGCAGGCGGGAGCGCTGCTGTTTCCCCACCAGACCACCGGAATCGCGGAGCCCACCTACCGGTACAACCTCTCGCGGCGCGACGACCTCACCGTGACCAGCCCGGTATCTTACGGACGCTACTCGGGTGGATTCGAGATCCTGCTCGCCTCGCCCCAGGTGGGTTGGCAACATCGGCTCACCCGGCGGTACACCTTGCGCCTGGCGGCGGGGGTCGCCTACGTCCATGTCGTGCCGTCGCTGCAGACGCAGTCGCCGGTGTCGCCCGTGGGAGAGATCGGCGTCGACATGCAACTGGCCGGTCATGGCGGCCTGTTGACGCGCGGTGCGGCCGGCGCCCGCCTCGATTACTTCGTGGACCCGGTGCTCGGCACGGCCGGGCCGCGCGCCTCGCTGTCCCTCGGTGTCACTTCCATCCTGAATCCCGACTGGCTGGTGGGCGCCGAAGCGACCTACGCGACGGTGTTCACCGGCAGGAACCCGCAGATTGTCCTGGTCGATCCGCAGGGGATGCCGGTGACTTCAGCCGCAGACGGCGTGGCCGTGCCAGTCGACGAAACCTTGATCGCCGCGGTCCTGCTGGCCCGCTGCCGCGTCTCCGACCACCTGACCACGGAGTTTGGTTTTCGCTATTCCGACCGCGCCCCGAGCGTGGAGGTGTCCGCGTTCGGTTTCCATCAACGGCAGCTGTGGCTATATGGCTCGTTCACCGCGAACACGCGCCGTCCCACGTCCCGCATGGTGAAGTGACCACCCGCGCGGCTGGCCGCCGCGGACCGTCATCGACGCCCGCGACGGCCGGTCACCAAAAGCCTCGTCATGTACTATTACTGCGAGAATTGAAGACAGGACTGGAAGAGCCTTGCAAACGCACATCGGAGCGGTAGCCATCGGGCGCAACGAAGGTCAGCGACTACGCGTCTGCCTGAGCTCCCTGATCGGGCGGGTCGGGACCCTCGTCTATGTCGACTCGGGCTCCACCGATGGCAGCGTCGCCATGGCCAATCAGCTGGGGGCGAAGGTCGTCGAGCTGGAGCGCGACGTTCCTTTCACCGCGGCCCGCGCGCGCAACGCCGGACTGGCCCGATTGCGCCAGGAGGTCCCCGGCGTCGAATTCGTGCAATTCGTGGACGGTGATTGCGAGGTCGTGCCGGGGTGGCTGGAGCGCGCCCAGGAAGAGCTACGCGCCAACCCCGAGGTGGCCGTGGCGTGCGGCCGGCGGCGCGAGCGACATCCGGAGGCATCGATTTACAATCGTCTTTGCGACATCGAGTGGGACACCCCCGTCGGCTTCGTGAAGTCCTGCGGAGGCGATGCGCTGATGCGCGTGGCCGCGCTCGAGCAGGTGGGCGGTTACAACGGTGACCTCATCGCGGGCGAGGAGCCGGAGCTTTGTCTGCGCCTCCGACAGCACGGGTGGAAGGTGCTGCGGGTCGACGCCGAGATGACCCTGCACGATGCGGCCATGACCCACTTTCGGCAGTGGTGGCGGCGCAACGTCCGGGCGGGCCACGCCTACGCCGAGGGCGCGGCGCGCCACGGCCACGAGCCGGAGCGGCACTCGGTCCACAACGTCCGCAGCAACTGGCTGTGGGGGCTGGGCTTGCCCGCCGCGGCGCTGGCCCCGGCGCCCCTGACCGTCGGGGGAAGCCTGTTTCTGCTCGGTGGCCACATGATGCTGGGGATGCGTATCTATCGCGCCGGGCGCCGCCGCGGGCTGGGCCCGGCAGACGCCCGCCTGTACGCGGGAAGCTGCGTCGTTGGCAAGGTGCCACAGGCGATGGGACAGCTGCTCTACTGGAAGAAACGGCTCACGGGCCAGCGCAGCGGGATCATCGAGTACAAGACGGCCACGGACCAGGGAGCCGGCCCCTCACCTCAGTGAACGGACACGACCGACGATGACGACGAACACGACCCCCCGCACGCCCTCGCCGACGCTCGCGACAGCGCTGGAGCGTTGCCGACAATTCTCCGACGGCGCCTCGGTCCTGGTGGTGATCGTCAGCTATCAGACAGCGTCCATGGTGATCCGCGCCGTGGCCTCGCTGGAGGGGGAGGCGGCGGCAGATGCGCGCCTGCGCGTGGTCGTGGTGGACAACACTTGTGGCAAGGACGGCCCCGAGATCCAGTCCGCCATCGATGCGCGCGGCTTCGGCCGATGGGCGATGGTGCTGGTCTCCGAGCACAACGGTGGTTACGGCTACGGCAACAATCTGGCGGTCCGGGAGGCGCTTCGCGCGTCGCGTCCCCCGGAGCTGTTCTGGATGCTGAACCCGGACGCCGAGGCGCGTCCGGGCTCGGTGAAGGCGCTCCAGGACTTCATGGCCACCGATCCCAAGATCGGCATCGTGGGCAGCGCGTTGCTGAACGTCGACGAGTCGGTGTGGGGCTATGCCTTTCGCTTCCCCACCGTGCTGAGCGAGCTGGAGAGTGGGGCCAGCCTGGGCCTGCTGACCCGCCTTCTGCACCGGTACGTCGTACCGATGAAGATGGGCGATCAGCCCCAGCAGGTGGACTGGCTGCCCGGAGCCAGCATGATGCTGAGACGCGAAGTCTTTCAGTCGATCGGCCTGTTCGACGAGGGCTATTTCCTCTATCACGAGGAGACGGATCTGTGCCTCCAGGCGCAGAGGGCCGGCTGGTCGTGCTGGTATGTGCCCGCCAGCAGGGTCATGCACATCGCCGGAGGAAGCACGGGCGTGACCACGCGCGGGGGAACACCGAAGCGCAGGCCGCAGTATGTCTTCGATTCACGGCGCCGGTACTTCATCAAGAACCACGGCTGGGCCTACGCCGTCGCTGCCGACCTCGCCTACTCGACGGGGCTGGCCTCCCGGCGCGTGCGGCGCCGCATCCAGGGGCGTCCGGATCGCGACCCGCCCCATCTGCTGTGGGATACGCTGCGCAACAGCACCTTGTTGAAGGCGCGCCCCTGGGAGCGAATCGACCGCAAGATGCGTCCCGCCTGAGCGCAACGTGCGCGTGGGGCGGCCCAGGCCCGCCGGCTCTCCCAGCGCCGCGAGGGGGCGCGCGGCCCCGCGCTCAGACGCGGCCGTCTTCCAGTTGCTGCCGTTCGATGCTCTCGAACAGCGCCCGGAAGTTCCCGGCGCCGAACCCGCGGTCTCCCTTGCGCTGGAGCAGCTCGATGAACAGCGGTCCCGCCTGCGGATCCTTGAAGATGTGCGACGCCTCTTTCATGAAGATCTGCAGCAGGTACTGTCCGGGGGCTCCGCCATCGACCAGGATCTCGAGATCTCCCAGGGCGGAGATGTCCTCCTCGATGGCCTGAATGCCGAGGTCCAGCAGTCGCTGCGGCAGCATCTCGTAATAGGCGCGCGGCGTGGGCATGAACGGCACGTTCAGCTTTCGCAGCTCCTTCACGGTCGACATGATGTCGTTCACGGCCAGGGCGACGTGCTGAATGCCGGCCCCCCGGTGATCCTCGCAGAACACGTAGATCTGCGACGACTTGAAGAAGGGCGCCGCCGGCTCGTTGTTGGCGAACTTCAGGCCCGAGTGAGGATCCCACATCACCGTCGACTTCAGGCCCGAGCCTTCGAAGTGGCCCTTCTTCACGTCGAGGGTGTGAAACTCGACGTCCCAGTACTGCTCGAAGCCCATCACCTGCTCCATCCACAGCAGCGCCGGTTTCAGGGTCAAGAAGTTCGAGGTGAGATGATCGACCTCGGTGATGCCGAAGCGATTGGAGCCGCCGCGCGGGACGTTCAGGCGAACGAGGTCCGGCATGATCGGGGTGCGGCCGGTGTACTGGATGAAGCGGAACAGCGTGTCTCCGATGGCGGTGGCGATGTCGAACCAGGTGACGGTGCCCCCCTCGACCCGTCTGACCTCGATGCCGGTCATGGGGGTGGCGCCGCGGGCTGTCAGCAGCTTGAACGCCCGCTCGACGTCTTCCACCTCGAAGACCACGCGGCCCACACCCTCGGGGTGCTTTTCCAGCCAGCGGAAGCTCTCGCCCTTTGAACCGAGCGGCTCCATGAACACGAAGCGGGCGCCCCCGGCCTCGACAACGCTGGCGCGCGCCTTGTGCTCGTTCTCGAACTGGGGCGTGCTGATGGCGACCTCGGCGAAATCGAGCTTCTCGACGTAGTGCTGCCGGCTACGTTCCAGGTCGCGGACGAAGATATGAAGGGAGGCTATGCGCTGGATGCCGATGGATTCTTTGGCCGTCATTAATTTCCTCGGTCGGCTCGGGGGCGACGGCGCGGACAGCCCCGCTCTCGACGCCCCGGGCCGTGCCGAAAGATTAGCACCTCGTCAGGCCTCGAACACACTGATCCTGCTGGCCTTTTCGGTCCGCTCGTCCGGACGGCGGCCTGACCGGGACGTTACCGGCCGTTAACAGGTGTTACCAGCGGAACACGGGCGATTGACGAGGCCGTTCCCTCGCAGTTACCCTGATCACTCATGGCGCGGCGGGCGATGGGGTGGATTGCGGCGACGGCCAGGGGGGTGGCCCGCAGGCTCCGTCTGCGGGGCCTCCACGACGAAACCTGGGAGGAGTTCCTCGACCGTCAGTGGTGAAGGCGCCTGGGACGCGGCGATCGCTACGAGGCCTTGCGCGCCGCCGCCGTGATCACCCGGGCGGGAATTCCCACCGCCACGCTCCCTGCCGGAATATCGGAACGAACGACCGCGTTCGCGCCGATCTGGGCACCGTCGCCCACCGACACGGCGCCCAGGATCTTGGCGCCGGCGCCCACGCTGACCCCCGAGCCCAGACGAGGGGCGTCGTGCGGGCGCTCCCGGTTTCGATTCCCCAGGGTCACGCCGTGGCGCAGGATGCAGTCGTCACCGATGACGGCGCTGCCGTGGATCACGATGCAGCCCTGGTGCTCGATGACCACCCGGCGACCGATCTGGGTGGAGTAGGGCAGCTCGATGCCGTAGAGGTTCCTCACCCCCCGGAACAGCGTTCGGTAGGCCACGCTGAAGGGGGCCCGTATCAATTTCGGGCGGACGGTCATCCGCCAGTTGCCGAAACGGTGGACGGCCAAAGCCTGGAACCCCGGCTTCGTCCAGTCGCGGCCATTGGCCTTCCAGTCTTCGACGATCTGAGCCACCAGGCCCAACGACTGCTTCGGTTCGCCAACGCTCATGAGGGGAGAGTCCTTCGCAAAGAACTGGGTCTCGGGGGACCGCTTCGCTAGAGGGGGAGGCTGGGTCATTTGTCGCCTAACGCGACAGGCTTGAACCGGGGGCGGTTGCCACGGAGCGGCTGTCCGTTCGGGCAGGGACGGTACGGCGGTGTGCCCTGGCCCGAAAGCTCATGTCCTCGTCAACGTACCTCAAGCCGGTCGGCGACGGAAGGGGGGCCGGCGTCACGCCCTGTGCATTCGATCGCCCTGCGCCCGGAAATTGTCGTGCGATTCCAAAGAATTGGGCGCCCGACCGGCGCGAGGTCCGACTTCGGTAACGTCTTGGTCAAGAGCGCGCGAACGCGCCCCGACGGAGGGGCAGCGGAGGCGTCACCGCTCGGAACGCGTCAGGCCGTCCCGGACGATGGCAGCGACGTCGGCCACGCGCGGCTCCTCCAGCAAGGACAGGTGATCCGAATCGACCAGGTGCACCTGGAGGCGCCCGATCAGGTCGGCCCAGCCCAGGCTGGGGACCTGCAACAGGTGCTTGCGCATGCGGCGCTCGGCGACCACCAGCGTCGCCTCCGAGCCAAAGGGCTGAAGATGGTCCATGTAAGCCTCGGTGGCCCGCTGATACGCGTCCTGCCGCTGGTCCTCGAGCGGCGCCAGCTTGGCGACGTTGCCGTACTTCTGATACTCGGCGAAGTCCCGGCGACCGCCCAGCCGGCTCTTCACCTGGGCGTCGAGGCGCTTGGAGAGGACGTCCCACACCTCCCGGCGCGGGCGGGAGGCGATATGCAGCGCCTGACGTATCCGGGCCCGCATGCCCCGCTCGGGCAAGATGGCGTCCAGCATGCACAGGAAGGTGACGTGCTCGCCTGCCGCGCGCAGCTGCTGCGCCACCTCGTAGGCGACGATGCCGCCGAAGGACATGCCCAACAGCCGGTACGGCCCGGTCTTCTGGTGGCGGCGAATGATCTCGACGTATTCGCGGGCCAGCTCGATCACCGAAGGCGCGCTCTCCGTCGATTCGAACATCACCAGCTCGCGGCCGGCGTAGACGGCGTAAACCGGAACCTGCCCGGACAGCTGCTTCGCGAGCTCGCGGTACAGGTGGATGCCCACCAGCACGAACAGCGGCGTGCCGGGACCGCCCCCATTCAGCAGGATGGGCTTCGGCTCGTTGGCGAACGAGTTCTGCGTGTGGCTGGCCAGCGCCCGAACGGTCGCGCCCTCGAACAGGATGCTGGGCGACAGCGCGAAGCCCAGCACGTTCTCCAGGTCGGCAAGCAGCTGGACCGCCAGCAGGGAGTGTCCACCCAGGTCGAAGAAGTCGTCGTCGATCCCGACCTCCGGGACCCCCAGCACCCGCGCGAAGGAGCCGGCGATCTTCCGCTCCACCGCGTTGCGCGGGCCGTTGCCGGAGGTCACGCTGCTGCGCTGCTCGATGGGGAGTTCCTGAAGTCGCTTCCGATCCACCTTGCCATTGGCGGTGAGCGGCAACGCCTCGAGCGTCACCAGGCTCTGCGGGAGCATGTAGTCGGGCAGATGGACGGCCAGGGCCCGTCGAAAGGAGGTCAGATCCTTGACCTGCGGATTCACGACATAAGCCACCAGGCGGACGTCCTGCTCGTCGAGCCTCCTGAGCAGGACGATGCACTGGGCGGCCAAGCCCAGCTCGCGCACCGTATTCTCGATGCCCGCCAGCTCGACGCGAATGCCGCGCAGCTGGACCTGGAAATCTCGCCGCCCCAGGATCTCCAGATTGCCGGAGGCGTCCAGACGCCCCATGTCACCGGTCGTGTAGAAGCGCCGCCCGTCCAGCTCGATGAACTTCTCCGCGGTCAACTCGGGCCGGTTGACGTAGCCGCTGACGACGCCGGCCCCGGAGAAACAGATCTCGCCCACGACGCCGATGGGCACGACGTTCTGGGCGGCGTCGAGCAGCCGCACCGTCACGTCGGGGAACGGCTTGCCGACGTACGACGTGGTCACCTTGCGGTGCCGCTCCGCGAAGTACGTGCAGCCCATGCAGCTGATCTCGGTGCAGCCGTAGATGACGTAGATCTCGGCGTTGGCAAACACCCGCTTCATGTCCTCGAGGATGTGCGGTGGGACCATGTCTCCCCCCGAGGACGCGTGGCGCAGGCCGGCGAAGGTTTGCGGCGCTGCCGAGTTGGTGCGCAGGTGGCGAAACAAGTTGCCGAGCAGGCTGGGCCCAGCGTGGACCACCGTGACCGTTTGCAGAACGCCGGCCAGCTGTTCGGGTGCCAGCACCTCATCGCGGGTCAACAGGCGGACCGAGCCGCCGCAGCAAAGCGGCGACACCAGCTCGAACATGCTGATGCTGAACGTGTAGCGCGCCAGGGAGCAGAAGACGTCCGATTCGCGAAAGCCGTACTTCTGCCGGGCCACGTTGACGTAATGAGCGAGGTTGCGGTGGCTGGCGATGACGCCCTTGGGCTTTCCGGTGGTGCCCGAGGTGTACAGCTGATAGGCCCCGCGCTCCATCGGATCGTCGGACAGGTCGAGCACCGGCGCCGCCGGGGACAGCCCCTCC